>Ga0041059_1000402_pt1 | contig 32207 bp, 31 predicted proteins | sample AraColnosormetaG_FD_56232 | JGI IMG/M metagenome (GOLD analysis project Ga0041059, IMG submission 56232) | Arabidopsis roots microbial communities from North Carolina, USA - Col MF nosort | ecosystem: Host-associated > Plants > Roots > Unclassified | place: USA: North Carolina | collected...
AAAAAAAAAAAAAAAACGCCCCAACATTATTGGGCTGAAATAGTTGGTCATATCGAACTAATGGGCTTTTGTAATGCTGTCCAGAGGCTTGTGTTACAAACTTTGTTTTTATTGAAAATGATACATACGTCGAATCAAGTTTAGTAAAAATGTATACCCACTGGCCACTGGTTCCATTTTTTACAGAACTTATTTTTAATGGCCTTGTTGTAGTGTGTGTTGTTAAAGCAAAACCATGTGGGATTATGTTTAAGTGAAAGAGTAATGAAATTGATTTATTATCATTGGATTTACATAAACAGATTAATTCCACCTCCTCTACACAACCATATGAAGCCCTTCCAATGGTAAATTACACGTGTCAACATTCCATTAGCTTCAACCAAGATAATAATTACTTTCCCCATTCCGACACACGAAATCATGATAAAAAAAATTAACGATCAAATAGCGAAATACGAAAATAAATCAAATTCTCACATTAACACCAAAGATTTGAAATAATTTGAGGGATAAAAAAAAAATTATATAAAAAAAGTTCTCAAGCCAAAACGGCGGCGTACATAATAGCGGCGAAGGCGGTTCCGGCGAAGAAAGCCTTGTTGGAGAATGCGGCGCTTGGGGCAGGGGATGCATCTGAAGGTCCGGGAGCACTGCTTGGGCTCACGGTGGGACCTTCCGGTGCTGGTGGAGAGGCGGTGGGAACATCAGCAGGAGAAGGAGCAACTGACGGTGGAGTAGTGGCAGGAGCTGGGGTTGCAGCAGGTGGTGGCGTGGCTGGGGCAGGGGTTGCAGCAGGTGGTGGGGTAGCCACTGGAGGAGGAGTTGCGACTGGAGGGGGAGTTGCGGGAGGAGGAGTGGCGGTGGGAGTAGGAGCAGGGGCTTGAGCGAGTGCTGAAGTGGCGAATAGAGCCAACATCAAGAAAACTTGGACAATCTTGGAACCCATTTCTCTCTCTTTCTCTTTGGAAAATGCTTCTTCTTCTTTTGGTGTTAGAGTGAGGGAGAGAGATTATGAGAGAGTTGTGAAGGTGAGGAAAAATGGAAGAGATGTATAAAAAGGAGGAAAAATGTGAAGAATTATTTCGATTAAATTAAAACAAGATTCCTATAAATCTCTTTTAATATATTAAAGATAAATTTTGCAGACTAACATGCAAACGCATAATTGTAACATGGGGTTGCCCTAGCATTAATATATTTTAAGTATTTTTTATAACATAAATGAATATGATTAGACTATGCTTAATTACATATTGAATATGATTAATGAACATACATATTACTAGGTAAATTAGTTTTACATATGGAAAGAAAAAATATCAAACTTATTAGGCGGATGAAGTCTTAACATGTTATTATTATATTGACTTTCCTTAGTATACAATCCATAATCATGAATTAACGTTAACATAAGAGCTGTAAATTATGATTAGGTGAATAAACTTCTGACTTATCGAGCTGTGATTGGATGGTGAATATAATTGGAGAGAGAATCAAATATTTGTAATGATACACGTATAGTTGAAAATATCAAGGTAAACAAAGTCCATGACATGGCAAATGTGGGGAGACAGCTAACATGTTCAGTTCAAGAACTAAGAGTTGCAACTTAGCATGTCTTTTTGTCTACTTGATCCACCAGTCTTTTTTATTCTTTTTTCATGTACACTTTTATTTTCTTTAGTTTATGGTATATATTTTGGCAAAATATTGGTAGTATAATAAAGAAATGTGAAAAACTTGTAATAATCATTAAACCATGTGCCTGACCTGATAAGATCATTGAATTAGTTTTTGTGAAAATTATTGGCGTTGTTACCGTTGTACATTGCTAATAGACCCGTTGGAAAGAGCTGTCAGTGGATTTAAATATTTTGTATAAATATAATAAGGTAACAGAAGAAAAATGTATAAAATAAGACTTTTTGATAGCCTGTAAAGGCTACTTCGACAGTGATTCAGAAGGTAAGGTGTCATTTTGAAAGTTCTTATCGATCGAATGTTTATTAGTGAATCTGAAATCATATATAGTTGGCATTTTATTGCCACTTGATGTGATATTATAACATCTATTCTTTCCCCAAAAAAAGTATAACCATATAAAATCGAATAAGCTCAAATGTTATTACACCAAAATAATAGTCATTGTTAAGATGAACATATTGCTACAAGTCGCTACTTTGAAAATTTGTTGTTTGATGTTAAAGAAATTTGGTTGTTTGATTCCATAAAGTGTAGAGAACCAGTTTGATTATGAACTGATAAACAGATAAAGTATTACCAAAATGAAAAATCAGATAAATGTTTAATGATTAATGAACTAGAATGTACAATTTATCTAATTCGTTTGTACAAATGTCCAAGAGGATTACAAAATTGTTTATCAGGTTACAACCAAAATATTGGTTTAAAGACTAAACCAATCTCTAATCTCTGATATTTCACTGATAGCCACCGATCCCATTTTCTAAATATCTTTTATTGCCGTACCATTAATTTTGATTTCATTTTGTCAATAACACAATAATGAGCCTTAACCAACTCATTAAACAGAAGGGACCATGTACAACAAATCTGTGTTTGAAAACATTTAGGCTAAAGAACACAATTATGTTATTATAGTCAATGATAGCCAAAAAGAAAGTAGCCCTGGCATAAACAAATATGGTCTAGTTAATATAGTAGTGTATTGAATTATCTTTTTGACTCTATTTAGGCTAAGTAAGGCCCATGTTCATACACCGACCACGAAAGTGGTTTCCCACCAAGCTGATTTGAACAACCAACGATCTGAGTTGTGTAACACCCACCTCTCGGGTATAATCTCACTACCTTGTTGAAGTTTAATATTATATCATCATAACTAAAATTTTATTGTAGCAAGCCCATTTCTGAGGAATAAAGAGCCTATAATACAAATGGATCTGTACCTAATTAACCCCAAACTTTTCTCCAAAGAAGAAAAAATCTAAATGGGCTAATTGTAAGCCCAAAACTTTACGAGCCACTTTAAAAAAGGGTCCGTTGCACTTGCGATTAAAAAGTCAACTCTCGCTCAACTGTTTTTCCCCGCTATAATATTTGGCGGGAAGCCAAACAATAGCCTTACTTAACCATAACACTTTTTGTTTGTTAAAGTACTTACCATAAACATGCCATAACCATCTTATCTTCTTAATTATGCAATTTTTCTAAACCGCTTTTATCAAATATTACCAGGCTAAAAGAAAAGCAATTTTTTTCTGTGATTTTTCATTAAATAAAATCCAAATTGAGACAATGGAAAAAGAGAGAAATAGATAAAAAGGAAGATGAGGAAAATTAAGAAAGAGAAGTGAGGGAGGAGGAAACAGAAGCAGTAGAAAGAGAATGAGAATAACGACGACTCTTAAATTGTAAGACTGTATTATTTGGTGTTTGTGAACTTGAACTTGATCCGTCTCTCTCTATCATTTCACCAATCTTCTTCACTCTCTCCTGCACACACACACACACACACACATAAAAACCAGACAAGTAAAACGTAAAGCTTGAGCCCCTTTTTGGTCCCTACGAGGACCCAAGTCACTTAGTTTGATTGTGATTGGAACCATTAGATTTTGGAGTGACAAAAACAAAAGAAAATAACATTTTTACCAACATGTGAATGTGTCACGAGATTTCAAAACATGAAGACTATAATTGAACTCTTCTTTTTGGTCTACACACAAACTAGTTTTTCGAATAAAAAGGGATTTCAAAGAGGGGACATTAAAAGACAATGTGTGCATTAATGTATGCCTATATCTATGTCTCATGATTTTCCATATTTTTGACAATCTATTGAACCACTACTTTTGTAAATGAAGGAGACTTTTGGTGACTTCTCTTACCTTTTCAAGGCTTGAGAAGGAAGAAGAGAAGGAGAATTTGTCAAAGTGTTCTCCAGAAACAGAAAGAGCAACTGCAGCAGCAATCTCTGAAGCTCTAAACTCCAAGAAGTCAATACCTGCCCACACATCAACAATCTTTTTCACAACCACCATCAATCATTTCTAACCCCAAAAGTCCATAACCCCATAACTCAAAAGCAAAACTGAGGTTTAGAAAACCAGAACCCCTTTGAAAAAGAAGAGACCTAATCTATCACCTTTGGTTGTGCTGGCTATCACTTGTAGTGATCTAGTTACCAATCTGCTATGTGGTTCTTGATCATAGCCATTGATCTTACTCAGGAAGTATCTAACGTAAGAGCACGGTGTCACTGCCCGTAACCTCCATCTCAATACGTTCAACACCAAAAGTTCCATCCTTTGAACTGATTTAGCCTCAAACACGAACATGGGAGCTCCAACCTATTAATGTCATCATTACTACAATGTTACAACTTTGGTTTTAATGCTACACAATAAGAGACAATGAGATTATTAATAGAACCTGCAGCTGCATTAACTCTGGAACATTAGTTTCCTCTATTTTAGCTGCCAATGATAAACAAGCAACAGCCAACAATTGTACAGTCCAAGCTTTTCCACTCTACACAAGAATCATAAACCTTTCAATCCATAACCAAAGAGATTAATAAAATCTTAAGCCAAGGATGAAACTTACAGGTAAGTCATGAACAGATAAGAAACGATCCAAGTAGTTCATTGCTAGACATATACACAATGGTCCAAATTGAAGTTCCTCACAGGCCTGTAATAATAATCAAAGACACAAAACAAAGATAAGGCAAAAGTCATGTCTTTTTTCATATCAAAGTCATCAGATTATTGACTTGGGTAAGAATTGAGTCAACAGAAGAAACAAAGAAGAAATTTTTGTCTGATTTACTGACCTTCCAAATCCAACCAAGGGCTTGGATTCTGACATTGAAATCCAAATCTCCGTTTCTCAGTCTCTTGAGGTAATCATCTCTCGGTGAGTGTTGTCTCTCTTTCTCAATCATCTCTCTAACGATCTCTTCGCTCTCCAGAGGAAAACCCATCTGAAAAATCGATCTTGTGTCGACAGAATTGCTCTTCTCATCATCAAAATTGGATACAAGATTTGGTTCCATAAATTCAGCCATTATAGAGCGTCAAAAATTGTAGCTTTCTTTCGATCTATACAAATTTTACTGTTACAGGATTTGGAGGAAAAAATATGGTTTTTATAGTATAAGAGATTCAACTGAAGAAAAGATTTGGTCTCTGTTTTTATGTCTTTTCTAATTTTATTTTTGCTCTATTGTAGAATTTGCTTTGGGTCAAAACCAAAAAGAAAGAAGAGAGAGATGGGAGCTTTTAATATTGTAATTTGTAAGAGAAGAAAATGTTATTTTTGGTAAGAGATAAAATGTGAAGGAGAGAGGATAACAAAAGATTAAAAAGATAAGAAAATTAGCATTTTTATAATGGAAATAAATATTTTTATTCAAAATATGGGAAACTATATAATAAGGAAAATTTATGTGAAAAGGGTCAATGGTTGCTCTTTATTGGATACATTTTAAGATATATGGTATAACAACTTAGATTTTCGTTATTTTTAGATTGAAAATATGGCGAGTCATTCGTTTTCTAAGTTTTGATTTGAGAAAAAATCTTAGATTTATACTTCAACAAATTTAATGGATATGTATATGCAAGAGATTTTATGTAAATCTTGGTACATTAGTTACAATATATTCAAATTATTTTATATTTTAATAAAAATAATTATTATGGAAACACATCAAGTTTTAAACAGAAAATATTACATTAGATGATAAGAAATTGCAAATATGAGCGAGTCATTTGTGTTCTAGTTATTTTATGAATATATAAATATGAATACGAAAGACATTTTATGTAATTTTTGGTATATTAGTTAGAATATATTTGTATATTAGTTAGAATATATTCATATTATTTTATATTTTAATACAAAATTATCATGGAAACGCACATCAAATTATGAACAGAAAATATTACATTAGATAGTAAATTGCATTAAAATATTTTTCAGTGACAAAATGGAAACGAATTAGGAATTTGAAGTAGAGGCCAAGTCAATGAATATCTAGTCATTATATTAGTGTTGTTAGTTAGAAGCTAATATTGTTGCTGGTGAGGTGAGAAGTGTGAATATCGTTTGCACCAAACATATTCGTGGACTACAATATAATTAGCTTGAGAACACCGAATTTTCAGAACCCCCTGCATAAGCATAAGATCATGTGATTGTCATATGCAATCATTAGATAACTAACATGAGGAGACTCATCTCAAGTCTTTTTGGCTATCGAAAATCATTTGCTACATAATAGTTAAAAGGAGAGCACACATATTGTGATCCATTCATCTATTTGCATTTAGACTGAAAAGGAAAACTCTTAACAAAAGAACTGAAAACCAAAAAGTTCAAAGAAAAGAAACCCGTAAAAATAATACCACTACTTAAGAAAATCCAAATACAATTAAACTTCAAGAATAAACATCTTTAAAATCATATAAAGCTTTTAACATGACAAGCTTTATATAAATAATGAACGTGGACTGGAATCACGTGTGAGCGAGCAACTTTGGTTTTTACAGTATCTTTCTCTGAAAAGATTGGTGGAAGAAAAAGAAAAGTTGGAGTAATGTATGAGAAAACAACTAAATGTCTCAGAATTCGACCAAAGACTGTTATTTTTATAAATAGTTTTCATGCATGCAATGCAGACAAAGTGGTCCAAGTACACTTTTGATATTTTGCATCTCTTTGCGTAATGAGAGATTCGACTTCTTTGATACGTGTGTGCTTCTCTATGGTCGCATTCTTCCACAGCCTATGTTGCACAGATTTTCTTGGTTTGACTGGATTTTATATACGTAACAACATTGACGATTTTTATTATTCACAGTTTCACACCGACAAAAAATCCACGAATTTTGGGTTCCAACTTGATTTTGACGATACAGTAGAAGGATCATAATTTAACCAGAGGAGCCTTAAGGAGAAAGATGTTTTTAAGGCTTGAGCAGAGTCGAGACAATAAATATTAAGAGCACAGAGGTTTAGTAGAGTAGATAAATCATCAAGCTGTGCACAATCATAATCATCATAAACACTTCAATCTTTTTTCACAGTTTTTGAGCAAAGGTTATGGGGATTTTGAGATCGATTTGGTGGCAGAAACATCGCGTAACAACCCTCCCCCCCTTCATCTAGATCCTCAGGCCTCGTCCATCTGCTCCTGTTACATAGAGTAGTAATAACTCAGCACACACGGTTTTGCGGTTATTTCAGTTTTAACATGTTCTTTGATGTCTCTTATATGATGCATCTGATTGGTCTATGATGGAAACACTAATCACACTAAGATATGATCTTTATAGTTATTCGAATGGTGTAGAATATCGAGGTACGGCATAAAGAGATGTGAATACCTGCATATCGGAGGTCCAAAGGGTTAAATTGTCCCTCAGCAACTGCATTATGAGAGTGCTGTCTTTGTAGGATTCCTCTCCCAGAGTGTCAAGCTCAGCTATGGCCTCCTCAAAAGCCTACAATTAAAAATCCAGTATCAAAATTGAGAATGCCCCCACAGTGAAAAATTTCTGCCGTTTTACTAAATGTCTTATACGTAAGTTCTAGTTGAAACAGAATGAGACATCAGTCCTAGTATTGGACAACATGGATCTTCATCATCATATTAGTCTGTGATTATTAAAAAAGAGGAATTTTGTTAAAAAAGCTGACTCAAAGTGATACTAGATGAAGCACCATGAATCAAAGAGTGGTTCTTTATCTAACAAAACATACTCAGGAGATAAAGGTACAACAGAAATAGTCAACAAGTGGTCAATCCTCTTAGTCAAAACATCAAGCAAGCTCATTCAAAGTGATAAGAAATGATGATACACAGAGGGCCAAAGATTGGTTCTTTACCCAACAATACATCTTAAGAAAAGAAAAAAGTACAACAAGACTAGTCAACAAGTGGTCAATTCTCTTTTGTAATAACATAAAGCAAGAAACAGAAGCAAACTCTCAAGAGACAAACTCAGGTCAACGACTTATATGTTTGTTACCAGAGAGGCAACGGAAAGAGAGAGAAAGAGATGTTCCTAATTGAGGCAAGCAGCGAAAAAGAAAGAAGAAGAGTAACCTGTTTGGCCATGTTACAAGCTTTGTCTGAAGAATTGAGAATCTCATAGTAGAACACTGAGAAATTCAGGGCCAGACCAAGCCTTATCGGATGAGTAGGTGCCATATCCGCAGCTGCGATATCCTTCAAAAAACATCACATCGAAAAATAGACAAAAACATCTCCATCAGTTTGAAGAAAGCAATTTTTACTCTTTAAGACAAAAACTGAAACAAAACAGCAATCTACTTTCTCATGATTTGATAAGCATAGTAGCTCAATTAGAGACCAATTCTAGATCAGGACATAATTACTAGATTTGGAAGCTATTACCAATAGAAGAAATCTCGTAAACAGAGTTCACAAACAAAACTTATCAGCCAAATCAGATTTGGAGAATGAAAATAACCTGAGCTGCTTTGTAAGCGAGCATGGTATCTTCAGCAGCAGTTTTCCTCTCATCACCAGACTTAAACTCAGCCATGTACCGATGATAATCACCTTTCATCTTCAAGTAAAAGACCTTAGACTCACTCGCTCCAGCAGATGGGATCAGATGCGAGTCAAGGAGCTTAAGGATTCCAGAGCAAACAGAAGAAAGCTCAGACTCAACTTTAGATCTGTAATCCTTGACAAGCGACACGTGCTCGTCGTTCTTCCTACTCTCTTCCTTCTGCTCAATCGAAGACACGATCCTCCAGGCGGCGCGTAGAGATCCGATCACGTTTTTGTAAGCAACAGAGAGGAGATTCCTCTCTTCAACGGTGAGCTCTTCCGCTGGAGTAGCGCCTGTAACGAGCTGTTCCATGAATTGAACCATCTCTTCGTAACGCTCCGCCTGCTCGGCGAGCTTCGCCATGTACACATACTGGTCTCTGCCTAATGTCGCCGCCATTAGAGAGAGAAAGAGAGAGATTTGATTTTTTTTTGTTTAATGGGGAAAATTTGAAGAAAATGGGAAAGAGAAAGAGAGAAGAAGAATAAAGGGCAAAGAGTCAGGTGGGCTATTAAAAATAGATGTATATTAAACCCACGCGCAAGTGTGTTCACTTTCGATTATACGACGGCGTTTGATGTTATAGTCTTTCGTAGAGTGAGGAGCGTGGTTTGTGTTGGCGAGTGGGATGGTTGGGAGGGTTTGGGGTTTGTGATAAGAGCGAGTGAATGGACGATAATAGTTTTTTAGTGAGTCAGCTTCTAGTCACTAGTTTTAAAGTCAGAACTCTGATTGGGCCTTTATTAGGCCTAATATGGGCCTTATGAATTCCAATACTTATGAAGTTTGTAATACACACCTTTTTTTTTGTTGTTGCATAAAATGCGAAAACTTTTTCTTAAAGAGAAATAAAGTACATAATTTAAAAGACTAAAGTATATATTCTTTTAATATTAAAGTATATTAACCAAAATGGAAATCAATAGTTAGTAGTAGTGTCGTCTGCAAAGGAAAAAAGTGAAAAATAAAAAGACAAAGTCCGAGAAAGGAGACTTTTTAATACGTTCATGTGGTCAACCGTCACCGTGAGTCCAGAAGGAATTTTTTTTTGCATCGACGGATGGGAACAAGCTCCGTCTCTCGGCCGTTATGTTTTCTTTCGGCCTTTACTTTGGACTTTCACAACTCATTTTTCTTTTTCTTTTTCTCTTTCACAACTCTTTATCACTGCAAAAAACAATAAGGATATGCCTTTTTGATTCTTATCTTGTTATTGTTATATGATGATTTACAGGTTTTAGATGAGATATTTGTGACTCGAATGCAAAGCTTAATCGGGAATTCGTTAAAGGACGAAAATTTGGAGGCACCAAGATTGATAATGGAGCTTCGGTCTATGCTTTTGTAAACGCTATATGGAAAACTGCATACTGTACTACTTGGAGAAGAAGAGAGAAAAAATATGTTGATAGAAACCATACTTTGAACATTCAGCTATAAGAGTTGGGCATGGTGTAGTTAGATTAGTGATGACTCATATGTTCATTTTGGTTCTATTGTTAATAAAATGTATATATATATATATATAAACTCAGCGATCGTTTCAAGTTTCTATAAATCTGATATACAAATTCATCACTGTTGCCACCAAAATAAGAATGAAAGAGAGAAGGGGCGCTTTGGTCAACTGAGCGGTTGTTTGTTTAAAGGGCGGGAAATTGTTTTGAAAGACAAAATATTAAAAAAATATCGTCGCCTGAGAGATTCGAACTCTCGCGGGGAAACCCCATGTACTTAGCAGGCACACGCCTTAACCACTCGGCCAAAGCGACTATGTTGTTTGCTGAAGGATTAGCTACTATATAATGTTGTTTTACATAAGTAAAGCGTGGAGCTTACTCGCGTATGTTGCGCGTACGTATGCGTTGTGCTTGTGGTAAAGTGAAAAACACTTTGTGGTTTGTTTTTCGATTGGTCCAGTTCTCTTCAGTTCTTCTTCTTCTCGTCACAGGAAGAAAAATGTTCTGTTCCTCGCAGCTCTCACAGCCAATGAATGGCCTCAAAGACATAGTTGAGACGAGAAATTTTAAGGTTTGACCTTCAATTTACTGTCTTCTTATGTGCTCTCTGACTTTCTCCTCCTCTTATGACGAGCGAAGCCATTAACATATCTATGTTAGTCTGATGATCCGATTGTCTACAAAATCATCATGTTTTCGATTCACTTCATCTTGTTAACTAATGGGCTTCACGTATTGTATAATATTAGCCTTGTAATTTGGAAAAGCATACAACTTTCTGTAAATTGGATTCCGTAAGAACACCAAAAAAAAAAAAAGTAACCTGGGATTCTGATTAGAATTTGTAGCTTATTACAAATAAATTGCCAAGTGTAGTTTTCATTTGAGCAACCATCACATTTTTTCGAGATTAACATTTGGTAAAGAAGAATGTGTGTAGCTTAGTGAATGTTTCTCAAGATATTTTTTATAGCTAAACTTGATGAAGGGTGTCACAGGCTTGGCTCTTAGATCAGTATGGAGTTCTTCATGATGGCAAAAAACCTTACCCCGGTGCTATCTCAACATGTACGTTATCATTTCTATCTGTGAGCATATAGCTATTCGGGTTGTTGATTCTGATTCCATTGGGGTTCAACATTTGTAGCTCGCATAAAACCATTTCTTTAAACTGTTTAATGTTTAGGTAGGACTTGGCTTCAGTGTTGACTATATTTGATGTAATCAGATGTGATTTGGCAATGTATATTTGTCCATATAAGTTGTGAAACCGAAAATGAAATATCATCATACTTTTGAGAATTTCCATTTCTTGATAGTTTTCTTTCAGATTTCTTCGGTTTCGTTGTAATTCTGACTTCTGCATAATGACTGATCTTTCTTTTGTTCTATTGGATTTACAGTGAAAAATCTTGCAACAGCGGGTGCCAAAATTGTGATCATTAGTAATTCTTCTAGACGTGCTTCAACTACAATGGAAAAGTTGAAAGGCCTTGGCTTTGATCCTTCTTTCTTCACCGGAGCTATAACTAGTGGTGAACTAACTCATCAATCTTTGCAGAGGTTATTATTACCAACAACTTCTTCTTCGTGATTAAGATGCTATTTACTTACTGAGTTACTAGAACTTACTGATAGATGTCTCTTACAGGAGAGATGATCCTTGGTTTGCTGCACTGGGAAGGAGGTGCATTCACATTACTTGGAATGACCGAGGAGCAATCTCTTTGGAGGTTACTTATCACCTTATTTCTTGTTGCTGGTTGATTTATCGTTGAAGGTTATTGGTAGGTATATGATATAGTTTATGTTTCAGGGTCTAGATCTAAATGTTGTGGAGAATGTGGAAGAAGCTGACTTTGTTTTAGCGCACGGCACTGAAGCCCTAGGACTTCCTTCAGGCAGTGTATCTCCAAGGACTATTGATGAGCTAGAGAAGATTTTGGAGAAATCTGCAGCTCGAGGACTTCCCATGATCGTAGCTAATCCAGATTACGTGACTGTTGAAGCAAATGTTTTTCATATCATGCCAGGTACATATATTTACATCTCAAAATGTCTAATTGTGTCTTCCACATATGATGCCATATAAAAGACTGATATACTCAATCACAAATTTGTTAGGTACACTAGCTTCCAAGTATGAAGAACTGGGAGGAGAAGTGAAGTCGATGGGAAAACCTCATAAGGTGTAAAATCCGTTTGAACATTAAAATTTGCTACTTCTCTCTGTACCACCTGAATTTGACTGTGTGTATATTTGGTAGATGATCTATGAGTCTGCTATAGCAATTGCGGGAGTCAATCCGTCTGAGTCTATCGCAGTAGGAGATTCGCTACATCATGATATAAGGGGAGCAAATGTTTCAGGAATTGAATCAATATTCATCACTGGAGGGATTCATGGTAATGAGCTTGGTCTCACTTCTTTTGATGAAACTGCAAGTCTAGACTCAGTCAAGACCCTTACTGCTAAACACAATGCATTCCCAACTTATGTATTATCAGCCTTTAAATGGTAGTTTTCGTTTTGTTGTACAAATCATATTATTGCTTCTTGAACTACATTTTGCCTTCATTTAACACTCAGAGAGAGTAATTTAAAAAGCTCATTTGCTGAGAAAGTAATTTATAGCTGTGTGAATACAAAATGAAGTTACATATTACACAATGAATCTGTAGCTCATATGTAGCATAACCAGCCAAAAATCTCACAAAAAATAATAAATACACATGGAATCTCCATTGTTGGATAGTATCTCTGCAACATCTGTATGCCATTTCACGACTTAGGTATCTTACTCCAGTTCACTAACAAGGTCCTTAAGAGAGGGAACCTTCATGGCCAGAGTTTTGTAGAGTCTAGAGTAGCGAGCTCTTGTGCCATCAGCTGTTCTAGCTAAAGCCAGCAAACTTAGAGCTTCGGGTAATTGCACAAACATTTGTTTCATTTCCTCTAAGCTCATGTTTACTAGCACAGAAGGTCTTGGGACAACTCTGACAATTTCACCTCCTTTGGGCTCTTGAACGCGTGCATCAGCCTTGATCACGAGCTCTGAGTTGTTGTTGCCTCCACATTTTATGATGAATGGGGCTGAAGAGCCTGTGTTGAATTGCAAAACGTTCCACTGAGATACATCAGTTTCACCTGAGGATATTGATTCTAATGAGGGTCTCCGGTCGTGTGATTGTTCCAGAATATTAGTGTCCTCTTGTTCAGGAATCGTCTGCGGTCAAGAGAAACAAGTTAGTTTGTTTACTATTTCAATCCGGATCTCATCATTATATCAGGTAGAGTTCTTTGTGTCTATGGTAGGTTCATTGAGAAACTGATTATACATAAACTAATTATACATGGAAATCAAAGGTACCTCGACCAACTGGTGTGCTGTAGCAATTTCTCTTTGTGCGCATGGATGGTCGATATCAAGAAGAGAAGGCATCCGCTCAGTGAGTTCATCAAGGGACTCAAGTAATGCTTTCTTCTTGCTTTTACTCAAAACATGGACAGAGGCTTGTCTTGTGATTTCCTGCAAGATGCAAAATAAGTTATTGACCAAAAATTAACCAAAAACCAAGATCTAGTATGAAGCATCATGAGGTATAAATACCTTGACTTGCTTCAAAATGCCATCCAGAGAAATGAGAGATGCTAATCTTGAGTCTTCAGCTGCCGTCGAAGGGTTTGGAATAGGAGAACTGCCTTCTTCCAGGTTAAGCAAAGCTGCATCACTTTTCATTTGTTGTAAAATCTGATAAAGAAAGCAAACGAAAGTCAGAGCACAAGAACGTTTCTAAGATAAAAATCAAAGCACCCAGAACTATATCGTTTATTTTCAGGTGCGGTCTAGTACCTTTCTTCTTTTGTGGTCAACGGACTCAAGAGCTGATCGAAGCTTAGACACTTGACCAGCATCTTCTGCCTCTTCTGCCGCCAAGGTACCAGCAATATCCTGTACCACAGTTCCATATTAGGCATCACTCCAAACTAATTACTCAGACTAAAACCTTAGTCCTTAGACCTCAACATAGGCCGTAAAGTCAGCCACAACATCAGCTACTTAAAGAGATCTTTCATTTCAGACCATTGGGAATGTCTATCTGCCAATTCCACTCAAAAAATATTTTTTGACCAATGACATCGCATACCTTCATGTGCTGCATTTGAGAAGTATAGACACGTTTTGCATACTCGGACAGAAGCTGCCCGAGAGCATCTGTATGAGGTGGCACAGCGGCCCCTAGTCCAGCCATCCAACCATCCATAATTGCTGTGGAAAGAAGCTCTAGTTGGCCACCGTTTCCTCCCGATACATCATCTGAGGTCACGGAAAGAAACTCAAAATTTTCTGCAAGCCATAGCCGAATCTGTCGCTGCAGTTCACCAGCCGGAGTGTGAACAAATAACGCAGCCAAGGCTTTGTTCCCAATAGCAAAACTTTTGGCTTCATCTTGCATTTCCCGCAGCTTAACTCCAGTAACTTGCTGCCTCCCAGCATCCTAGATGATAACAATCAAGAGCATAAGTCTCTCTTAATATATAACATGTTAGATAAACTCAAGCATCTTTGAAATTCAAGTGCTCTTCCAAGGTAAATCCACCTGTTCAAGTCCACGCATTCTTGATACCACAGATGCCAACTTGTTTCTCCTTTCTGCCTTTATATTTACTTTAAAGCCATGGATCTGCGTATCAAGATATCGAACAGGGGATCTACCTGGGCTGCTACCCCTGCTAGTGCTTTTACTTCTACCAGTATTAGGCTTCTCAAGAAAGCACTCGACAGGAGAGACCTAAATGAGGAGGATAGGGTTAATTTTACCAGGAGAAATAACATAGTCATACAAGCTAAGGCCAAAGCTAAAATAAAAATCAGATACAACTCGGATGCCTATGCTCACCCTGATAGTCTGAAGCTCCGGTGATCGTGCCAGTAAGGACCTTATGTATAGTATCCTAACTCGGGAAACAAGCATGGTATCCATTACTCTTCTTGGTTCCATTTTCCGAATAAATGAAAAGACAGAATCTCTAATCTCAGCAAGGATTTCATGCTCTCTGGAAGCACCAGCCTTGATGACAGCTGCCAAAACCTGCGAGTCAACAATAGGAAAAATGCTTGCCAATATAAGTTGATATAAAAACATGTCCTTAACCGATATTAGTGTCTAGAGACATCAGGAATCCATCATAACCTTCATTCTTCATATTATGATAGAACAATGGTGTCATGTCATATAACTACACCACTGAAAAGTCTAATAAAGATACTAAGAAACTAGTTCTTAACCAAGTACCAGCATTAGTAGCTTGTTTGCGCCGTCAGCAATGGCAGCAAGACCTTCATATTCTTCAGGGTCAAAGTCATTCAATGCAGCTGTCAAGTATTCTCCAGCTGGAGTGGTTTTTACTAAATCAGTGCCAGATTTTACTAACGTAATCGCTCCGTTATTCTTATTTGGTGTAGATGGTAAAGCAACGGCTTCTGCCGAATATCCTTCACCCCTACTAGTTCTCCCGGAGACAGAATATTACATATCAGTATATAATAAGGATTAATTATAATGAAAGGACAGAAACAGAAAACAGTAGTTCAAACTAATCACGGAATCACCTGTTAACATTGGCAGGCTGAATGTTTGGCGAAGCTCTTAATGAGGGACTCAACACCTAATAAAAAAAAAATGGATAAGAACACTTAAGCAATGGAGTACTGGTAGCAAGTAAACCTCCAGATGCATAGTGTTGAACATACAGTAGCAATTTGTAAAGAATGGAGTTAAATTAATTTTTCTCTTAACAGCTGAGAGCAGTGCCTTGATATGATATTGAAATGCTTAATATAGCATAGCTATACAAGAGAAAATAATGACCTGGGTCGAAACAGCCATTGACCTTTCTGTTAATCTGTCAAACAACTTTTCGTTTTCTTCATGCAACCTCTGCGGAAAACATAATTCTCTTCAGATAAATGTACTAGTGCAAATATCCATGGTTCAGCCAGAGGGCACGAACTCTAATCAGAGTAAGAGGGAGGAGAACCTCAATCAGTGCATCACGTTTTTTCAATTCTTCCTCAAGTTTCTTGGTAACAGAAGAAGAATCAGTTGTACCCTCAACCGCTTTTGGTATTGGAGAAAATATGTCCTGAGATTGCAAGGCATCTCCTGTTCTTGTTGTGTCAGATCTAACGGCTTCACTTACTTGTGATTCCAAGTCTGTAATTTTAGCCTGCATTAATTTGAATTGAACAACAGGAGAATTATATGTCTATCATGTACAGAGAAGTCAACAATTTCAAAAATCAGTTGCCTTAACATAGATCTAAAACTTTAAAGCGTAGATACTAACACTCATGGGGCACAAACCTGGAGATTTTGAATGGCGGAATCTTGTTGTTGCATTTGCAGCTTCTGTTCCTGATCCAACTGTAAAAATTGAGCTATTTGATTCCTTAACTGAGAATTCTGCTCCTTCTCTAGTCTATGTTTGTCTACAAGCATAATATTCTCTGACTGCATGAAGTACAAAACGGATAATGAGCAACAACAAAAAAGTTATAAAGAATTGTTGACAAGCTAAACAAGAACCCTGGTGAAGCTTTATGACCTTTAAATCTGATTGCAATGTAAATGAAACTTTCCACGCTCTCTGCACTTCACTGTAGAGTAATACACACTGGTCATTTGCATCTTTAAGAGCTTTTTTTAAGCCCACAACCTCTTGTTTCAGATTCTGATTTTCTCTCTCCTTCTCCAACAGCTCCTTCCGAGCATCACTTGCCTGCGGGACAAAAGGTTACCTATGCAGCAAATTTTGTAACAAAATGAATATCCGAGAAGGAAAAATCTCTTTCACTTCCACTTACCACATCTCTCCATTTCTTGATTGTATCTCGATTGCCAAGGCTTGGTACAGTATTCCGAGCTCTAGCAGCATAATTGAGACATGAGATTGTCTCAGACAAGGTTTGCACACTTGGACAGATGTTAACGATCATCAATGTTTTGGAACTTCCTCCTACACATTACAGAATATTGTATCTCACTTACAAAGAGCTTTAAGAAATGGTGGCAAAACAAAAACAAAAACAAAAGATGATACTATTAAGGGTGACACAAAAGAGGAAAGATGCATGTACTGAGATAACAAATTTTACCTAGGGAATCTGCAAGTACTCTTGTAAGAATTGAATTATCATAAGGAATTGAATCCTTTCCGGATGTCAACGAGGATAAAACATCTCCCAACCTATAGAACCAGAAATATATGCATAAACAAAGTTAACAAGAACAAATTCATGGATAAATACAGAGATATAAGAATTTAACATACGCTGAAATCGAATTCATGACATGCAGCAGATCAGTGACGTGGTCTCCACTATCATTTTCCATGATTAAACCTTCACTTCCAGCCAAGTCAACCAGAGAGAGCTTGCTATATATGTTTTCTCCAGTAATCGTGTTGCTATAGTATATGTGTATTGAGACAATCCTACCAAGGCAGAAAACATCCGTAAAGAAGTGCTAAAGAATCTTGGTCCTTAGCAGATAATTATATGCATGTAACCGAAGGAGGTATTCAAGCACAATATAAAACATACAGATGTGTCACATTAAATTTTGATTTATAGTTGCCCCGGTTCAGAAATGCAGATTTTAAGACTCCTAAGAACTCCAATGGATTATCAACTTTTTCCTGTCCGAGTTCTATAACAGATTCATGTAAATCCATGTTGATATTGGGCAAGTTGCTCTGAGTTTCCGAAAGTAGATCCCTGATCTGACAATGAAGGTTGTCAAATTAGAAGTGTCAAATTCCACTGCAGAACTATCTTGGCAAAGAAAATGAAACCCAAAAGTATTAGTACTTAAACTCGATTGGAAGCACCTGTTCATTATAGATCTCAAACACTGAAAGAGAGAAACTGAATCGTGATGTCGAAGTTGAATCCGAATTGGCTAGGTCGAAGAGTTCCTCAAAACATCGAGCATATAAACCACGATCGTGATTCGAACCTTCCTGGCAAAACAACAATCAACAAAGCTGATAAAACGGAGAGCCATAGGGAATAACAAATCACTGTGAAAATAGACAGTCCTATGATTAACGACCTCATTCAACATAGAAACATGCCTGTGAATGTACACGATAATGTAGACACAATATTCACTTCAGATATTAAAGAAAGCATGTTGTTATACTAACAAAATCAGTTTGATATGCATCCTACATATGTCATAACTCCAGAAAGAAGCTTATCCCAGGCTCAATTCTGAACCCGATAGAAGAAGAATAAGCATGTAATTAAGCAAATGAACGCATGAGAGCTATAGAATGAGCATATTCTTCAAAAGAAAAGTAACCGCATATACATCATAAGCTATGTTAAATTCTCACATACAAGCAAAGCTAGACACTAGAAAGTAACAGCAAGTCCATCTATATAGTTGCTTCACAACATCAACATGTGACCTATTTGTTAACTTTCAGAGGAAAATGAAAAGAATGGTTACCATGGTGTATGTCTTCCCTGCATTAGTTTGTCCATATGACAATATGGAGACGTTAGATCCATCCAGTGCAGATTGAACAAAAGGTTGGACATCGCTAAACAGTGCAGCTGAGCAAAAATTACAGTATAAGTACAGAGGTCGTATTGTTGCAGCTTTTGTAGATTGAAACCAGAAACAGCTCATGACATAAGGAGAGACTACATTTTACAATGAACTATGGTACTCACCTTGTCCAACATGAGGTCCGTAAACTCGGTCAAATTCAAAGTCCTTCTTGGGATTGGACAGAGTATCATCACTAGTGTTTACACATATGGTGCAATCCCCAGGGAACTCTATAACAGAGGGACCTTCATCCTCAAACAATGGCCTTGCACGGCAAAATACCTTTATGTTCCCTGAAGTACGAAAAACAAATCCACATTAACCAACAGGTAGCAGAGAACTATCATACATCAGTGAACCTATACCAAAGAAAGATTATCGATATAGAAAGATCGATGATACTGGTTATGGAAGCTGTGTACCTTTGGCCGTTAACAAGTCATTGAACAGTCTTTTCTTCTCATTGATAAGTGGAGATATCCTAGCCTCAGTCTCAAGGACAAACTGATCTGTGGTGGTTTACGTAGATAAATCAATACAACACACTACCAAATTTCCACCACAAAACAGATAAATAAACGCAACCACGAGAGCTAGATACAGTAGATGGATTTATGAAGTTTCCAATAAAGGTTTCAATTTTGGGAAAATGCCAACCAATTCTAGTGTTGTTAACTTCTCCAGTGGTCACAAATGCACCAAATGTAATGAATACTCAGTTTTTCTCGATGCTTGCACACAACTTACATAGACTTCAAATTTACGACTAGTGAAACACAAAACTTACCCAATTTACGACTTTTCTCAGCCAAAACACCTAAGTAACGTGTAACCCTGTCAAGCTTAGCATTAGAATACTCCTGAAGATCAGTAGCTTCTTGTCTCAACTCCAAGTAATCTTCTTTCGCAAGCTGTTCAACCAAGTCACAATTTTTTTTCTTGATAAGTAATGGCTTCAACACTAAAAACTTCCATCAAATCCCACAAGCTAGACTTAAGAAACTAAAAGCAGCCTTTTATAAAATTAATTCAGCTCAAAACCAAAAGCCAAGTATACTCTGTGAAGTGAAAAAGGAAGTGAAATTTATCACCTTAACTTTCTCCTTTAATCCGTTAACCTTAGATGCAATTGCTTGCTTAGGCGGAAGCGAGGGAGTCGAAATCGAGTTCCGGCGAAGCAGAGGACCAGTCGTACGGTGACCAGTACTCTCCGCAAACGATGCATTGGAAGAAGACTTCCTCGGTTCGAACCCACTCACCTCCCAGTTCCATCTATTGGTTTTACTTCTCTGATCGGCCATTTCATCCAAAAAAAAAATCAAATCAAAGCAGCAAGAATTGAAGCAGCAGCTTCGAAAGCCAAATGAAAGAATTCAAAAGTTTTCGAATTTTATTTTTGTAGAAATAATCAAAGATTTTTGTTTTTATTTTTGGTTCATCTCTGTGGATTTTTCCCTCGGTTTGGTATACAAAATAATGAAAGGCGGAGAAGGTCCTTTTGATTGATTCCAAACGACGACGTTTATATTTATTTCAATTTTTATATTTAAGAAAATAGACAACGCCGATGCCTTTTCAGACACAAATATTTTGTGATCTGCGTTACTTCACGACGCCTTATCGTGTTCCATGATAAATCTCTCACTAACGAACTACGTTGACTTTTATATATCACAAAAAAACAAGTTTTGATAGTTATTTTGGGCAAAGTAAATTTGACTCGTGATCATCTCAAAAGCATTTAAATATTTAAACCATGATAAGACGATATGACCCAATAATTTCACAATTTTCTTGATTTTTTTTCAATTTCATAAATATTATTAAGAATCCATTTCGACTTTTTGGGAAATTTTAGCTTAAATCAACTTTTTCATTTCTACTGAGAAGGAACCAATGATTTTCTTATTAATTTAGAAACCACATTACACTTAATAGTATCCTGCTGCATGTAAGTTCAAGTAATCGCCGAGGAAGTAAAAGCTCAAACAAGCTAAACAAAAGACAAGTTGTAGTAGTAGACTAGTAGTACATGAACGAACAAGACAAGAGGAGAAAACAGTTGATGAGCTTTTTCGTCTCTTTCTAAATCTTTTCTTTTATTCCCTCTTGGATTTGGAGAGAGCTCTCTTTCGCTGACCAAGCATGTACCTGTACATGTGTGGGCTACCTGCAACAGCCAAATACAAATTTAGTCTCGCAGATCAGAATTGAACAGATGTATGGGATATGTTATAAGAAAGGTTGACTGAGTTTGTGCCTGGGACATAGATTGCAAGGACGAGTATCGTTGCATAGAAGAAGTCAAATGAGAAGTTCAATATGTTAGGCATCCTAACGCTGTACATCTCCGATGTCTGCAGACAAAAGAAAAAGAAAAAAAAAGAGCAAAGGGACCATTCAGGAATCAACCATATATATACTCTCCCCTGATACCAGTGGAACAGAAAATCTGAAACTTTATAGATGGCATTAAAGTTAAGTCTATATATGGATTATTTTACAGTGACGTCTTGAAAGTCAACAAACAGATCCTGTCTACTAGAGTCTGAGGGAAATGGCTTTAACAGTTCATGTCTACTCTAAGAGCTCTAAATTCTAATACACAAAAGGGTGTAACAACCCGTAAAGAAATGATATTGTAAAGGAAAGAATTGTTCTCTGTTTAAGGAATTGACATGAGCCAGTTGTGTTACCTTGATGTGTGGTAAGGCAAGGTAGATAAGACCAACTTCGCTGGTGATACCGGTAGGGTATAGCAATAAAAAGCTGCTGTATCTGAACAGATTAACGAGAGAGAAATAAATGAGATTAGAGTTGCAAATTAATCTGTTTTTCAATGTCTATTATTATATTGCACATGAATGGCATACCTGAGCCACAAGTGCCATGAAGGTGCAAAGCCTAGAGCTTCCTTAAAGCCGAAGAATGAGTAGCGAATAATCTGCGCTCAGAGCGAGTTATTCATCAAACATATGAACTGAAGCACGTTATCCTAAAAGGACGCTACTAGGATAAGACTTCAACCAAAATGGAGTAATTAAGGAGTCATACTTAAGTCAAATCTTGACTGTTCGAAATATTAACAGCTAATCTCTTGTTCTGTACTTCAACAATCCATGTTGTGATAGGAAACTTTCAAAGCATCAGTAAGAGAAGCAATGTTTTAGACATTTCAGATTTATGGCATACAACGAATCTAATAAATGTCTCCTAGTAAGAGCGATATCAATGGCTACCAAAATCAACACAGAGACTAGATATAATCACCTCTGTGATAGACCAGCTTATGACCAGCGACGTAACAAGAAAATGAGATCGGACCTGAAATTAAATGAAACAAAGTTCAACAATCAAATGATGAAACTTGCAACAATCAAAGAGAAATAATGAACTAGTAATGCTGGTAACTTTCTAAGTTAACCTCTGGAAAACTGTATAGGATGCCCCAAGTGAGAAATAGCCTTGAACCTATCTGTGGCAGAGTTGCAGAAACAGGAGATCTGACCAAACCTATTCGAGTTTAGCAACACAGCAGAACACAACTCAGTCAATGATCTTAAAAAGAGTTTAATCAAAATGGTGTAGTGCAAGTTCGAAATTAGTCTAATGGATCAGATCACTCACCTACTAATCCATGAAGAATCTGCTCCACACCCGGAAAATTCCAAAATCCAGATTTTAATCAGAGGAAAGAAAAAAAAAACAAATACTCAGTTGCAACAAGTGTGAACCAAATCATTCTTCTTCTTCTCTAATTACCCGGGAAATGCAACAAAACAAGAAGAAATAAAACACGAATTGTGTCACGAGAGACGGACCTCGAGAACGGCGGCAGTCTGAGCAAGCTGGAGAGGCTTCTCAATGGCGTCATAGACATTCTCATAACCCGTTTCCTTCAACGTCGTTATCGCTAAGTACAAAACCTGAGCCCTAATACCCCAAATGTCACCAAAATTCAAAAATCAATCCGAGAGAAAAATAAAAACTCCACTAGACAAAAGAAGAAAGAGAGTCGAGCTCGACTTGCCATCCAGCAAAGACGATCCAATTGTAGAGAGTGAGGTACACGCGCCGGACAACGGAGAGAAAGCCCGCCATGGAAAGTGAATACGCGAGAACGACTAATTCTTTGAACACCCAGAAGAAGAAAGAGTAGATTTTATGGCGGAGAGATCGGAGGAGAGGAGCATTTATGAATTACATCATGACTAGAGACAGGTAAGCTACTTCTCAACCGTCTTCTTCTGATATTTATGATTTAAACCCATACTTTCACCCAACTATCAATAAACCACCCCTATATTTAATATACGACATTATCAACCCCCAACTTCCAGAATTTTGGGAGGGTAAATTCAATTAATTTCAATCGTATATTACATCAAAGAGTGTTATAAAAAAATAGCTAACTCATTGAATTTCATCTCACGGCTCGGTTGAAGCACCTGAGTTTGGTTGTGATTGGCTATCTTTCTGTTCCTTATCAGCCACCAATGGTCCATTTCCACCGGATCTGCGAGCTCCCGTGAGTTCTTTAGCATCTGTTTCCATGGGAGGAGAATGTATCTCTTCTTCGATTGGAAGTGTTCTCTTTGAGCCTTCTAGTGCAACACCCAGTACTATATTCTCTTCTAAAGTTGATCTAGACGCTGATGATGTTGAACTATCTGTTTCATCTGTCTTTGTTGATTTTATTGTGCCACCACTTCTCTTGGCCTTTGGTTTCTCAGTTCCTGATGTTTCTGTATCCTTTGGGGTGGGCGGTTTTGAGACCGCTTTGATTACTGGCTTTGCTACTGTTTCTTCAGGTACTTTGTTGGTATCAGAAACAGGGGATTCTCCAACTTTCACATTCGCCTTTAGATCAGGAGAAGACGTTTCTTTTGACTTTGGATTCGAGCCCTTGTTTTCTTGCTCTGCGGTTGGTTTTGCTGCACGGTTTTGAGATTTTGATTTGTCTTCTCCATTGATTTTGTAAGCGGGTTCAATTAGCATCAAAGGCCGCCGAGAAGTAACACCTCCGTACATCGATTCCCCAAATGGTGTGTTTTCCACGTCAGTCTCTGTGTACATCTTACGGATTGTACGGATTGGTGTAGCTAGACGAGCTCGGTGGTGGCTTATGACTCTAAGAAGGTCCAACAATATAGCTTCCTGTTTCACCAATACAAGAAAACGAAAGCAAATAAGTCAATAGTTCTTGTGAACTTTAAGTAGATGATAAGATAAAAGACTGAAAAATTACCTTTACACCCAAATATTCTTCGTGATGAGACGTCTTCACAAAGCAAGAGATCAGTATCTGTAAAAACGAGAACCAGATGTAAGAACCAGACCTTCCAAAGCTGCCTGAAATATCTGAAGATGGGTGCAAAAGAAGAGATAGGTATTGAAGTCTAACCGAGAGGGCCTGATTTTCTGGAATGACATTCTCCAAGAATACCCTTCTATGTAACCTCTGCTGCTCAACCATAGGATTCTTGGCCAACACTTTCCGCATGTCAGCTACAATATTCTGTTTGAGGAAGTTCCAAACAAGGATCAGCTAAAAAAACTCCATGATTGGACCTTAACTTGTATAAAGAGTTAACGACCATATGGGAATTAGAAAACTCACATTTATTTTGTTGACATCCAAGTGACTGATTGCTAGGTGAGTTTTAATACGCCAATGAGTTTTCTGAGTAAGGTTTCTCACGACATTAACTGTGAACTTATGGTTTGGGATGTGAATTGCCTCGCGGTCTTCACCTCTTATGATTGTTGGTGACCACCAACCAACATGCTGTAAATGCATTGCAACAAGCAATTCAGAAAGATAGCTAGCTAATTTTAAGGAAACGTTCAGGTATGGCAATGACGTGCACCGAAGCTAGGAAAAAATTCACATCATCTAAGCTCAGAGATTCTAACCTCCACAGTACCAGACACTTCATAACCTTCTATCTTTGTTTGAATCCACTCATTCAAAACAAATGGCCGGGTTGCATGAATCATAACACTTGAAAGAAAGTTTGTCAAAATCTGGAACCAAAAAACAAAAAAAAACTCAGTTTTTATGAAATATCTTTAGCATAAAACAGGAAAAGGAACGTCTAAAGCTAACAGTGGATATTCCGAAGAAACCAGTAATTAAAATGAGAATTAGGTTTCACCTCTCGGCCAGCAAGAGTAATCAAAACTGTCCCAAGACCTCCAGCAGTGAGCCATTTTTGTGTAGAGAAACCCAGCAACTCCATGAAAAGTGATACAGCAGCAACCCATACAGCAGAATACAATGCTTTCCCAGCAAATTGAAATCCCATCTGTACCATTCCAGGGGCAAATTAGCAAAACAAATTGAGAAGCCAATTATATTGTTGATAGAGATTTCTGATCTTGCGTAGACAGATATGCAAAATAGACCAAACATCCTAAGAATAATAACTCTACAAAATGTATTATTAAAGCACTTTTTATGAGTGTCACTTTACATACATTTCTTGTATCGCTCGGATTACTCGTTTCTGAGAATAGCTTTTGTGTTTGTTGGATAAGACTGCATGGGAACATCAAAGAATCAGAAGTCATGAGATGGCCACATAGCAATTTCACGTGATAGAAGCCACTAAAATACAGAAACATAAGATGAAGACGAAGTCTTGTATTTAAATTAGACAATACTCTTACCTGGATAAGCAGTAAGCAAATGCAAGTACCGTTGACAATGACCTCACAAAATTCAACAGTCGATCCTTCACAATTTTGCTAGCTTCTGTAGGAAGGACAACAGGATCTAATGCCCTATATAAGGAATAGTCACCAGCAATCAATTATCTCAACCAAGCACTTCAGATGAGGATACCACCAAAATATCTCAACAATTAAATCTCAGAAAGTCCCGAGGAACTACTTGATAGATATACCTGCAGATGAATAGAGCTCCTAACCATAGTAACAGAGGTTGAACATATGAAGTCATAACATGGTACGTACCACTCTTCTTCCAACCGTTATCATTCTTCTACAATGATTCAAAGGTAAAGATTCAGAATCTCATATAGAAAAGATACCACATTGATTTGAACTGAGACAACACAGAAATGAAAGCAGTAAACAAAAAAAAAGTGCATATAAACTTGAAATGGCTGCACCTACATTGAGTAGTATGTTTCTTCCTTGGCGAGCAAAAGGCACTAGACCCCACAGGGAGAAAACAAGAAGAGCAACAGCTGGAACCAATTTATATACAAAAGGGAATTGTTGCATCAACCCGTGTGACCTGCAAAAAACGGAATGCAAATAATTACAGAGTGCAATAAAAAAAGAAGAGAAATTACGAGAAACATAAATGCACCCCCTCAGATTTCCCCACCAAAAAAATTACAACTTCCCTAAGGGGAGCCATGGTAATGACAAGGCCTGCATACATCAATGTTTGGCTCAAGTCCACAATGTTTATGAGTAGAGTTAATTCATTCATTTTGAGTTAGATGCCCAAATATTACTATGCAATCATTCAGATCCATGAAGATCAACTAAATAAAAATAATGATAGTTTCCAATTTTACAAGGTGGTCATTCTGCATGTGATGATAGGAAACAAGGAGTCTTACTTTGTTAGCACCACGGTGACAGCTTTAACAGCAGGTTCAATTGCCTTGCCGCTTGCAGAAAAGGAATGACACCTAAAAGCGGTGGTTCTGCATGGAACTGAACAAATAGGCCTACGAAGGTAATTTGAGAGTAATATGTTGCTGAAACCATGTTGTCCCAACTATAAGCAGAAAAGTAATGTTACTAACTATCAGCAACCGAATTTGAAAGGCTAGAGTAAATTTTGTTTGAAATATTACCGGAACACCTAATGAGAGAGGACCATTTGATATATGCAGCCTCCTTCTCATGGCACTCTGAAAAATTGTACATTTTTCGAAAGATGAAGGGAAGAAATGATTAAAAGAAAAGGATGTCAGGGCTAAAATGGAAGAAACATACATTTTCTGGATTACAAAACCGTTGGTTTCTGCACAAACCCAGACTATGAGACAACTGCAATGTACCATAAAGGGCCATATTTTAATCAGATTCAATGACTTAGCCAGTAACGTTAGTGGCACCGATCATAAGCCTCACAGCCTAACGGAAAGAGACTAATGAATGCCAACACAAACTCTGCACCGTAGAAATGAAGCAGACCAGTTAAAACCTGTGTGTATGATTCAGATACAGCAAACAGTAGACCATTGAAAGTCTAGCTTCGGTGGGTGGAACAAAAAGTAGTAAAATTTGCATTTCTTAAACTTCCAAATCTCTCATTCACAAAACTGTGAGAATAGTTGAAGCAATTATAACCTATGGCAGTGTGATCCTTAAGATTCTTAGCAATCAACAAAATCTGCTACTGAACTGAGAACGAACTAGAGCTTACGAAAACACAAGACCATTCAATTTCGTCGGCGTGCCATATTCATTACCAGAGAGTAACCTAAAATCTACAACTTGGATTAAAATTCTCGATCACAATCCCAACTTAACTCAACTTAAAACAGCTAATTTTAACCTAATCTCATCTCGAGGAAACATCCAACATCAAAACTTACAAAGTTAAAATTCCTCATGAAAACCAGACGAAACCCGAATTCAAAAATCGGAGTTTACAATCGAAACTCGGTAAAGAACCATAAACATATTAAGGGTATAAAATACTTACCCAGTGAATCAAAAATCGAGGGAACAAACAAAATTCTAGGGTTTGAAGTCTTCTTCAGGGAGATTCTTCGAAGACAGGACGAACAAGGGGATTCGCATTTAGCAGACACAAGAAACGATGCCGTTTCGTATTGAGAAACGTTCCGTGTAAAGTGGAAAGTGGTGAACAAATTGCCACGTATTTCGACACGTCAGACTTGTTGCGGCTAATAGATTCGTATAAAAAATTGATGCTTGGGCATATTTATTTACAAAATCATCCTCATAGGAACGAATATAGAAAGAAAAACAAAGAACAAGTCCATGGTGATTTCAGGAATCAGGACCAACTATCAAATATAATGTACATATCTTAGAAATATCTTCTTAATGGAATGTCTATTTGTTTTTGCACTGTCCATGGTGATTTCAGGACCAACTATGATCTCACAATCTAATCTTAAAATAGAAGCCAAAAAAAAAAGAGGACGAGACTAGTTTGTTTCCGTTACCGTTTAATTAGTACGAGTATCAATGTATCATCAATCAACCAGCATTATGCTTTGGACTATTATTCAGATCCAATGTTGCATGTGTTTTAAATAGCAACTTATCATTAATACTATGTATCACCGAATCTTTCTCTACGCCATTCTCTATCAACAAGATTAACAACAATAATAACGAGAGAAAAAAAACACATCTCCTTTGGTTGTCATGAACGAAACCTCCAGAAAAAGATGAGATTTTGTTCAATTGATTGAAATTTTTTTCAAGAAAAAGATTAGAGAATAAAGATGCTACGAAGAGCTGCGAGCAATGCGTACTCCTGGTGGTGGGCAAGCCACGTTCGAACCAAACAATCCAAATGGCTTGAAGAAAACCTTCAAGGTTACATATTTTTACATTCCATATTATCATCATTTTTCACTTCTTCCACATATTTTTGATAAAATGTTTATGTAGATATCGAGGAGAAGGTGGAATATGCACTTAAGCTTTTGGAAGATGAAGGTGATTCATTTGCTAAGCGTGCAGAAATGTATTACAAGAGAAGGCCTGAATTGATAAGTTTTGTAGAAGAATCTTTCAAGGCTTATCGTGCTTTAGCAGAGCGGTATGATCATATCTCTAAAGAGCTTCAAAACGCCAACACCACAATTGCATCTGTTTTTCCTGACCAAGTCCCTGAGTTTGCCATGAACGAAGATGACGACGATGATGCTCCTGTCTCACCTAGACACCATAAAAATAAGACATCAAATAAGAATGTTCCAAAAGTTCCTGATTTGCCCATAAAAGACCCTGAGGCTGCCAAGAAGATGTTCATGTCAAGGAAAGCTATTCAAGAACAGAATGCCTCGTCCGTTGTTAACAAGTCCGGGCTGAGTAAAACCGAGGCGGTGGAAGAGATTGACAAGTTGCAGAAAGAGATTCTTGTTTTGCAAACTGAGAAAGAGTTTGTGAAGACTTCTTATGAGAATGGACTTGCAAAGTATTGGGAGATTGAGAAATGTATCATGGAGAAACAAGGGAAAGTTTCTAGTTTGCAAGACGAGTTTGACGAAGGTGCTGTTGTTATAGAAGATAAAGAAGCTCAGATATTGATGTCTACCACAGCTCTCAAATCATGCCAAGAGAAACTAGAAGAGCTGAGAGATAAACAGGAACAAAATGTGAAAGAAGTAGATGTTTCAAGAAAACAAATCAGTGAATCAACAGAGGAATTTGGTAATCTTTCTGATGCATTGCTTGGTGATGGGAAAGGAAACCATGAGATATACAGCGAGAAAGAGAAGTTGGAGTCATTAGGAGAAAAGGTAAATGATGAGTTTGATGACTCTGAGGCTAAGTCATGTCTTACTATTCCAGACGTGGCTGATAAAATCGATGAGCTTGTGAATGATGTGATCAATTTGGAGAATTTGTTCTCATCTCAAGCAGCTTTAATACACAGACTAAGAGAAGAAATCGATGATCTCAAAGCACAGATTAGAGCTCTACAAAAAGAAAACAATTCATCTCAAACTGATGACAATATGGACATGGGAAAGAAGTTGAAAGAGATGGAGGAAAAGGTGAATGGTGTTAAAGATATAGACCAAGAAGTTGAAGAAAAGAGTGACAACATTGATAAACATCTTACGAGAGCACATATGAAACTAAGTTTCTTATCCAAGAGATTAAAAAGCTTGACGCAAGAAGGGGAAGATGAAGAATTAAAGGCTACTAATGTGCCAATTCAAGATATAGGATCTTTGACTGATACAAAGTTTCCAGAGGAAAACATTGATGATACCGTTGTGTCTGAAAATGCTTTAGACATTAAATCAGCATCTGAGGTGGTTTTTGCTGAAAAGGATCTTTCCGATGAAGTTAACCAAGAAGAGGCTATTGAAACTAAAACAAAGGAAGCTTCGTTATCTGATTTAGAGAAACACATCTCATCACCAAAATCAGACATCATAACAACACAAGAGTCATCAGATGAGTTATTCTTGCAGAAGTTGCTCGCACATGGGATCGAAGGCAGAGAAAAACATTTGTTAACTGAATACACCAAAGTACTTCGGAACTATAAAGAAGTGAAGAAGTTGCTACATGAAACTGAAACTAAACTGAAAAATGTAAACACCTTGAAAGATGAAGGCAAGGATCAACAACGGGGCCAATTGTTCATGCTAATTTGCAGAGAAGATAATAACGCCACAAATGCAATAACTGGTCAAAAACAGAGGATGTCACCAAATGAAGAGCAATTGGGAGCACGAGTTGATGCATTACTAAGCGAGAACTTGAACTTATTGGTGAGGTTTAGCAACTCTTTTGGCAAAATACAACAGTTTGACACAGGGATCAAAGACTTACATGGTGAGATGTTGAAGATCATAAAACAAAAGAATCAAGATGGAGGAAAAAACACTCTGAGATCAAATGTTCGTCCCATATACAAACACCTCAGCGAGATTCGCACCGAAATGACTGTTTGGTTAGAGAAGAGTTTGCTTTTAAAAGAAGAAATCAACATCAGAGCTTCAACTTTGAGTGACATACACAATGAGATAACAGAAGCTCTCAAAACAGATTCTGAAGACTCTGAAATAAAATTTACAATCTACCAAGGAGCCAAATTCGAAGGCGAGGTTTCAAACATGAAGAAGGAAAACAATAGGATTGCAGAAGAGTTGCAAACAGGTTTAGATCAAGTTACAAAACTGATGAAGGATGCTGATACAACACTCGAGAAACTAAGTGAGGAGTTTTCACTTTCTGAATCAAACACACAGTCTTCGCAAGATCGTTCTCGTATTCCTTTGAGGTCATTTATCTTCGATAGAAAACCGAAGAAGCAAAGACTATCCCTTTTCTCTTGTATTCAACCTTCATTGTCTAAGATGAAGAAGCCTGCTGGTTCATAGAAAACTTTTACATATCTTTCCATGTACTACTACTACATATCAATTGTGTTAATGGATTTAAATCTTTTCTTATTTGCATGGGATCGTCTTTCTTGTTTTATGCACAAACGTAAACATCAATATAAGGCTAAATCTAGGAATAAGCATGTTTTGCTCCAAAGAGATTGGTCTAAAGCAAAGACAAGACATGGGCTTTTGAGTTGGGATTTTGATCTTCTTGCTGGATCCTCTCACTTAAAGGCCTATATCTTATTTGTTGTACGACGATTGCAAAACCTATGAGAATCCAATCATATTGTAAAAAAAATTACATATCCCCGTTAGTATTGGACTATTGAATTTGTTAAACAAAGTTCAAATTACGGTAATATTTTCAATTGCCTAAATAATATATATTGCAAATGTTTACAAACAGTGACTTCAAAACAAAGTAATGCACCAAACGTCAAGACAAATTCTACTTTGCATCTGATTTTTTTTTTACTTTTCAGTTTCTTGTGATTAGGCCTCAAATGTCAAAAAGAAAATATATACTTAGAATAATGTTGGTTAAGCTTGTGAATTACTTTATTTTCTTACTTTTGTTAGGTTGTAATAAACATATAAAATTATAAATAATTACTATGTACAGCTAGCAAAATCGCGTTAGTCTAAGCTGTTCACGGCTGTTTTGTTTGACTAAGGGACAATATTCACACATCCTCTTCGTGATCTTTTGCTGTAAAAGAAAGATACTAAACAAATATCAGGTTTTGTCACTATTAACTAATCTACTAAACTAATCATATTTTTTTAACGTCTATCTCTAGTCTATTACTTTTTTAATTAGTGATTGTACCCAAAATTTACTCGTTATTCTATGGTACACATAATAAGAATTCTTTAAGAAGTGTGCAAAGTGTTAACATCATTACCTCAAGTGGGTAATCTTACCCTTCAAACACGGAGTTACTGTCAGAAAAAATACATGTTTATGCTTTTCTCTTTGTCGATTATGTGTGTCTATAGCCTACGATTAACATGTAATTAATGTTTGATTTTATTTAGCACATATCATCACTACATTTCGCAATTTATTTCCATCTTTCGAAACTTGCTATTACAAGAAATTCTAAATTCTTATGTCAATACAGTTTAAAACCTGACATTCGATTTATGTCAAATACTTTCAGCATCAGATAGTAATCTCAAAATTTAAAAGTACACAAATAAAAGGATTGGTAACATAATTATAGAAAATTCAATCAAAATCATTTAATATGAATATATTAGCCGAAAACTAATTCACTTAACGATACGCTGCATTATGTAAACATTTTGTAAGAATGAGATTTCTCTAAATCAAAAATTTTAAAATTGTTCAATGAGATACCTTAACCGATCGGTTCAATAAAATCTTCGTAATTTCTGTACGAAAAGTTGTACAAATCAAACAATCAAACGTCCACCATTTT
>Ga0041059_1000403_pt1 | contig 32145 bp, 23 predicted proteins | sample AraColnosormetaG_FD_56232 | JGI IMG/M metagenome (GOLD analysis project Ga0041059, IMG submission 56232) | Arabidopsis roots microbial communities from North Carolina, USA - Col MF nosort | ecosystem: Host-associated > Plants > Roots > Unclassified | place: USA: North Carolina | collected...
AATTATTTGAAGNAAAAAAAAAAAAAAGTGAGTCTGGTTTAGGAGTGGAGTGTGTCTATAAAAGATAGATGCGAGAGACGAAGCTTGCTCCACTTTTTCTTCTTCTTCTTTTCTCAATCTTTCTCTTTCTCTCTGTTCTTGCACTCGCAAATCGCAATGGATTCGTTTGATTTCGATAACGTGAAAGCAGAGAAAGCCAAGGCGTTGCGGCGTTTCAACCGCTTCTGTAGAATTGGCCGTTTCTTCCGTGCGGCGGAGGTTTGCGTCGCTCTACTCTTCATCTTTTGGACATTTTCGCAACTTCCTTTCGTCGTTCAAATCTCCGGAGCGTTTCTCCGCCGTATCGCCGCCGTCATATCTACTCCTCTGTTCGTTTTCCTCCTCGGGAACTCCATCGTCGTTGTTCTTCTCACCAAGTCTTCCGATCAGACAACCACCGCCGTCGCAAGCGCAGAAACCGAAATCTACCAGGCGTTCGTCAGATCTGTAGAGAATCGTTCCAAACCGTCCGATGAAGATTTGACGGAGGGGATTGTCTACGACGACAAACAGGTGATCGTTACTGATTTGGATTCAAATCCGAATCTAACGGTGGATGAGAATATGCCTCACGTCGAGATTGACTCAGATTCGAGTCCCCATAGTAAGGTCTATGGAAGAAGCAAATCAGACGTGTCTGGAAAACAGAGTTCAAACATGGTGATGATGATGATGAAACGTTCTCTTCAGAGATCGGAGACAGAGAAGTTCTGCAAAGAAACTGAGAACGATGATGACTCTGAGGAGGAGAAGAACTATCCAGAGGATGATCTGAGCAACGAAGAGTTTCAGAAAACGATAGAAGCTTTCATAGCAAAACAGAGGATGTTTCGTCGTCAAGAATCTTTAGCCGTCGTTGTCCATAACATAGCCTAAATATCTTTTTATATCTATATCAAAAAAGCATCAAATTCTAATATAAATCGAATCAAACAACAAACAAACAAAGTTTTGTGAAAGTTAACCATTATGGAATCTTGTTTTTTTATAAAAATATTCCATGTATGTAGTATAAATATCATCTCTATGTACAGTAATTTTAGTTGCTTATGTATTAAGAAAGATATGTAATCTACTTGTCTCAAGTGAGTGTCACTTCCTCAGTTTTAATGATACAGACTTAGAGTAGAAATGTTGTCTCGCCACACTCAAAATTATGACATTACCAAAAAAACCTTTTTAATAAGCTTTAGTGATATCCAAGAAACAATCGATTTGGGTCTGTCTTTTTCTCTTGCCATGAGATCTTCCGGTTACTTTTATAAAAAAGTAAAAATCAATAGCATTAATAAACTAATACTAGAGCTACCTACAATTTCCAGAAGGCAATCCAGACTTTAACCTAGGATGTTCCAAACCCTAGAATCCCTACATCCTTCGGAAATTTGGTTTCAAGCTTCTTAACTAAACACGAGCCAATCACTTTGTCAATTATATTTTGTATGCCTATTTAGTATTTACTGTATCTTTCTATTTGGTAGATGACAAAATCCTTATATACAAAAAAGACTTAATCTAGTCATCTTTCTTCAGTTTCGCTCATAATGGCGTTTTGGACTTTTACACCGACTAAGTCTCATGCCTGCAATAATTAACTATGCAAGAATGTACTCAGTCAGACTCATGGATTTCAAGCGTGGAGATTTGTACATTAAATCTATAGATTAGATGCAATATCCAGAAGAATAATAAATTATAAGCGTGTATCAAATTCAAATCCGAAGTAGACCGTAGGTAGACACATGCACACACCAATACACATGGTGTGGTTACATAATTTTTTTTAAAAAAAGAAATATTATGTAAATGAAATTGATTAATAGTGAATGTTTATAATGGGATTGGAGACAATTGGAAAGAGAATGCTTGATTTTGTACCATTATTTTAAAATTGAAGGAAGCTTCATTTCTAATGCTTCACGGGAATGATTGATGGTCTAGTAAGTCAGTCATCTCAATGATCTTGTAGCCTTCAATTATAAGATTAATTGTTTTAATAAAAAATCATTAAAGAAGTAATATTAATTTGCTGAAGCGGCCGTGTTTCTTCTGATGGGTATTGGCACCAATCATAGTGTAATAATTTTGAATGGCCAAAAGTACAAAAAAATTAACTTTAATGCAGACAGACACCCACGCAGAAAAATTAAGAAGAAAAGTGACTTTATTTTTTCACTAAGTCCCGTAATCTCTGCTCTACCAAAATAAAAGTCGGTTCTTTTCTACCCTTCTTTTGACATTTATGGATTCTCTGATATTTTTGAGCCGATCCATCTTTTGAATGATATTAGTGGAGTATTTTTAAAGAATTGTGTTGGAATTCTTATGGCGGACTCTTTGATTAGGAGCAATCATGATAGTTTCCACCCCGACCGGCTATTGCTGTAATTGGTGTTGTTGGATTTGTCATTAAACCCTTATTTCTAACACAAGTACAGAACACAACACAACACAGCGTAACATTTTGAGATATTGAATAAAACAAATACAACGCATAAAAGAAATTTAAAGCGATTAGCATTCTTAAATTCATTCACCAAAGCCTAGCAAATATTACATTGGTACGTTGAAAATATCATTCTTAAATTCATTGATTATTTTTTTAATGTTATTTTTAGATATATTCCTAAATTTTCTTTTCAGTTTGATATTAATTAAATAATTTTGACTCGCAATGCTGAATTTTGTCTTCACTTTAGTTTCCTTTTCAACTTTTCTCAAATTTAAGATATGATGCTGACGTAAATTAGCGCACACGTAGTTTTTTTATACCTATGGATTATATAGTTTGCAATATTATCAATCGCAACGGTCGATCGAAAAGATATAATGCTTTTTATCAATGATCCATTTAGGGTAGTTTTACTTATTCTATATTTTTTCAGTATCATCATTTATACATATGCAACGTGTTTAAACGCCAACGTGCCTCATATCGGACCCTGCCCACACATTGTTTCAGTGTCGAAACTTATGTACTATAGACTTTTTGAATTTCCCTAGCGTTCGATTATTTATGTGCCTATCGACATGCTTCATTCATCATAGATAGATAGAGGGTTTAAAGTTTTTCTTTTTGGTTCTTAAATAACATAAAAAGACAATAAATTGATTGGACATGACATCGAGTACTCTCGACTTGTTTTCTTTCATCTTAATTTTTATACCTTTGACTAAGCGTATAGTCTCGTATAATTGACATTGACAACTTTTTACATGCAATATATGTATGATGTTAATTGTTAAGCAATTTCTACTTTGAAAATAAAGAGCGCTAAATTCAGAAATAATCTTATATAGTAGTGACGTACTTGATAAGCACACAAATCTAGAAATGTCTAACCAAATAGTTCACCTTTATTAATTCAAGATCATTTTCCAAACAGAGAGATCTATAATGTTATCAGTTATCACTTGTATTAATGGTCATGTAAAGCGTAGCCCAAAGCCCACTTCATCATGATTTGAACTGTAGGAGTAAGATTCTGCTACGGATATGAGACCTGTCGTCTTTAGTTATATGGGCCGAAGTCAGAGGTTGATAACGAGCATAGAAATATCGTGATACTGAAAGGCCAAAATGGCCCACATTAATCCATTGTTCATCGTATGGTCGAAGCCTAAAAATTTCAGCTAGGAAAATTGAAGTAATATATCAAAGAGGCAATTTCATCATTCCATCTGAATATCTGATCTTGTCTTGTAATTAGAAAAATAACATGTTTAGAGTGTGTTTTTTTTCTCGGGTAAAAGAATGGACACAGTTTAATAAGTCAAAAGCTAGAAATTATGTTTTGTCATCTGATACGAATGAGCGTTAATTATTTCAAACGTTCTAAATATGGAGAAAGAAATCTCAAAACTGTTATCGATTTTTTGTCTGAAATTAGACGGTTAGATAAGATAAGTTTCTATATATGAATTACGTGTTTTGCATGCCAGATATTACGTGACATACCTGGATCAATTAGGATAAAACATGAAAGATTCAAAATACAAGATGCATGCATTTGCTATATTACTGAAAGTTCGAGTAAAAATATATGGATGCATTTGTGTACCTTACGTACATCAAATTCCCACCCACCTCTATAAATAATTGTCTGAAGTGTCGTTAGCATCCCTGAACAACATAAATTATTTCTGGACACAAAACTTAATAATGGGAGAAGTTGATTTCATCCACACCATTAATCCTTCCTCGAGGTTTTTCTCTCCCAATATGGATGGCATGCATGCAAGCGTGTGTGTGTGAGTCTATGTTGAATTGACATCGATGTATATTTGTGATGCAGGTGTGACGGGGGTGATGAGAGAAGTAGTATGTACAGTTTTGTGAATGCTCTAAGGATGAGCGGTGGAGATGGAGATAATAGTTACTCCACCAATTCTCTTCTTCAGGTTTCTCCCATATTCCATATAACTGTTTGATCCATTAGTTATATCCCACACAGATTTGTTATATATATAAGTAAATAACTAAAAGTTTCTTTAATCTATTTCTTTTTCTAATTTAGAAAAAAGTATTATCAAAGGCCAAACCGGTTTTGGTTAAGAACACAAAAGGAATGATGATAAACTTAAATTTTCCTAATTACATCAAAGTAGCTGATTTGGGATGTGCTACTGGAGAAAACACGTTCTTGACGATGGCTGAGATCGTGAACACGATCAATGTGTTATGTCAACAATGTAACCAAAAGCCACCAGAAATTGATTGCTGTCTGAATGATCTTCCGGATAACGATTTCAACACGACATTCAAGTTCGTACCTTTCTTCAATAAAAGGGTCAAAAGCAAAAGATTGTGCTTCGTGTCTGGAGTCCCCGGTTCATTCTACTCGAGGCTCTTTCCTCGCAAAAGTCTCCATTTTGTACATTCATCTTATAGCCTCCATTGGCTCTCTAAGGTCTCACCTACTTACTTGCCTAGTACTTGCTTAAATATGTAGAAAGCAAATTAAAGGTTATATATAATATATAATGGAACTGTGAGATTTGTAGGTTCCCAAAGGACTGGAGAAGAATTCCTCGTCTGTGTACATAACGACTTCAAGTCCTCCAAATGCATACAAGGCTTATTTAAATCAATTCCAAAGTGACTTTAAGTCATTTCTAGAAATGCGTTCTGAGGAGATGGTTTCTAATGGACGCATGGTTCTCACTTTCATCGGTAGAAAGACTCTCGATGATCCATTGCATAGAGATTGTTGTCACTTTTGGACACTATTATCTACATCTCTACGCGACCTAGTCTATGAGGTAACATATAAAAGTACCAAATTTCGACATTTAAAAATTTATCGGCTTTAAAGATTCAAACTTTTTTTTGGGTCAAACAAGAAAAGATTCAAACTTTTTATGATCCACAATATAGGGTCTTGTGAGTGCGTCAAAGGTGGACTCTTTCAACATACCGTTTTATGATCCGAGCAAAGAAGAAGTGATGGAGATGATTCGAAACGAAGGCTCATTCGAGATCAATGACTTGGAGATTCATGGATTTGAGCTTGGCCTAAGCAACCATGACGAGGACTACATGTTACATTCACAAATATCTAAAGCAGGGCAGAGGGAAGCCAACTGTATAAGAGCGGTCAGCGAATCAATGCTTGTAGCTGACTTCGGAGTAGACATTATGGACACATTGTTTAAGAAATTTGCATACCATGTGTCACAACATGCTAGCTGCACGAACAAAACGACTGTTACTCTAGTCGTTTCTTTGATACGAAAGTAATCTGTCAATGTAGATTTTTTAGATTTCATGTTGAGACTAGGAAAATGTTATATGATATGTGTATTTGGTACATATGTAATAAACTGTACTCTGGGGGAATTAAACATAACTCAAGGGCAGTTTTCTAATACAGAAAATTACAGGGTGTATTATGTAATAAACAAAATTTAAAGGTACTTTCGTTAAAAACAAAAACCACTGGGAATGTTTTTTCACAAAACAAAAACATTTAGGCAATTTTGCAATAAAACAAATTTACACGGCGAATTATTGGGAACGTGACCAACCGACAATAAGAACAGCTGACTTAACAACTTACTACTATTTGCTACTACGTTTTTTTGCTTCAAATCCAACAAACAACACCGCATAGAAATCAGACGGCAGTGTTGGATCGGAGGATTTTGATCTGTGGAGACGAATATGAAAGGTGAAACTTATCGAGTGTTCTGTGTCGGAACCGCCGATACCAAGCTTGATGAGCTACGATTCCTTGCTGGATCAGTGCGATCAAATATCGGCGCATTCTCCAAAAACTCGTCTTCCAAGGTAAGATTAGCTCTGACGAAGAAAGACTCACCTGAATCACTATTGACCAATTTTACGAAATATGAAGGATTTGACTCAATTTTAAGTTTTCTGGAGAATTGGAAGATTGTGAATGGTTGATATTTTTGTGAGCCGTTTTATTGGAATAACAGGTTGAGGTTGTGATTGTGGATGTTTCGGCGGGTGCTGATCAGAAGCAGATCGATAATGTTGCAGACTTTGCGTTTGTAACAAGAGAAGAAGTTCTCTCATGCTACATTGGATCGAACCAGGAGGAAAAACCGGTTAAACTTCCGGATGATAGAGGCGAGGCAGTTGGTGTCATGAGCAAATGTCTTGAGAATTTTCTTAGGCAAGCCTTTGAGGATAATTCTCTTGCTGGGGCTATAGGCCTTGGCGGAAGCGGAGGAACATCGCTCATATCATCTGCTTTTAGGTCTCTCCCTATTGGGATTCCTAAGGTCATTGTATCCACTGTGGCCAGTGGTCAAACTGAACCTTATGTTGGGACCTCAGATTTGGTTTTGATCCCTTCTTTAGTAGATGTTTGTGGTATCAACAGTGTTAGCAGGGTGGTCTTTTCAAACGCTGGGGCTTCTTTTGCTGGTATGGTAGTCGGGAGGCTTGAGTTGTTTAGAAGCTCCCCAAGCGATAACGGCAAATGTACTGTGGGCATAACTATGTTTGGAGTGACAACTCCATGTGTAAATGCAGTCCAGGAGATATTAACAAGAGAAGGTTATGAGACACTAGTGTTTCATGCCACTGGTGTTGGTGGCAGAGCAATGGAATCTTTGGTTAAAGAAGGATTTATACAGGTTTCTCTTTTTCTCTTCATTCAGATGAGATTTGTTATTATGATTTATGCAGTTAGTCTTAATTTTTTGGTTGTGGTGTTGGTTACTTTTAATGTTTCCTCTACCTGTTCTTTCCTTAGGGAGTAATGGATATTACAACAACCGAGGTTGCCGACCATCTCGTTGGAGGGGTGATGGCATGCGATAGTTCCCGTTTTGATATCACCATAGAAAAAGGAATACCGTTGGTTTTAAGTGTAGGTGCCTTAGATATGGTGAACTTTGGTGGTAAAGATACAATACCTTCTCATTTCCAAACGAGAAAGATTCACGTCCACAACGAACAGGTGAGGAATCGTTACAAAGATGTTACCATGTTAAGTTGTCTTTACTAGTGGTATCTGTTCAAATTGTAACTGTTATTGACAGGTTTCTCTCATCCGAACGACAGCAGAAGAGAATAAGAAATTTGCAAGGTTTATAGCAGATAAACTGAACAAATCAACATCAAAAGTAAGGGTTTGCATTCCAGAGAAAGGTTTATCTGCACTGGATGCTCCAGGGAAGCCTTTCTGTGATCCAGAAGCTACTGGTGCTCTCATAAATGAATTACAGGGGCTCATTCAAACTAATGATGACAGACAAGTATTTCCTTGTTACTACTTGTGTTTTGTTTTGCTTCATCTACTTTTAGGTACTGAAATGTTGTATTATTTGACAGGTCAATATTTATTCTCACCACATCAATGACCCTGAGTTTGCAGAGGCATTGGTTGCTTCATTTCTTGAGATTTGTCCAAAAACTTACGCACAAATCAAACCCTCTGAAACGACTTCGACTAAACCTAGTACTGGAGAGCATGATGATGGACATGTGAGATCGAGGCTTGAAAGGATTCCATACAGTCCTAAAGAGTTTCCCAATGCAAAGCCAGGTTTCCTTTTGCTTCCCACTTACCTTAAACTAACGACCAGATCAATTGGTAGTTCTAGTATTTGGATACGGAACTTGCATGTTGGAATTAAAAAACTTATTATCATCACTGGCTCCAGAAACCTTGGAACGAACTCAGGCCATTTTGGGACGGTTGAGAGATCAAATAGAGAAGGGAATACCAATAATTGGGGGAGGTGCTGGTACTGGAATATCTGCAAAGTTTGAGGAAGCTGGTGGGATTGATTTGATAGTGATATACAACTCTGGACGTTTTCGTATGGCTGGAAGAGGATCCTTAGCAGGCTTACTTCCATTTGCTGATGCCAATGCAGTCGTGCTTGAAATGGCAAATGAAGTTTTACCTGTCAGTTTCTTATTTCATTCCCACAATACCCAAGAAACTTGCATTCTCTTTCCAGTTGCTTCTGTTAGTTATTCATGCATTTTCTTTCTAAGACCCGTCTTCATATGTCAAATTTAACTTGCAGGTAGTGAAGGCGGTGCCTGTTCTGGCTGGGGTGTGCGCAACAGATCCATTTCGTCGTATGGACTATTTCCTGAAGCAGTTGGAGTCCATTGGGTTCGTTGGTGTCCAGAACTTTCCAACTGTTGGTCTCTTTGATGGTAATTTTAGACAAAATCTTGAGGAGACAGGAATGGGATATGGGTAAGCTACAAAGCAGGTTTCAAGAATCATTTTTTGTGTATGGATTGTGTTTAAATTTCCACATAAACTTGTCCGATATTGCAGTCTTGAAGTTAAAATGATCTCAGAAGCGCACAAAATGGGGCTGTTGACCACTCCATATGCTTTCAACCCAAAAGAAGGAGAAGAAATGGCAAAAGCGGGAGCTGATATCATAGTAGCCCACATGGGTCTAACGACATCCGGAAATATTGGGGCGAAAACCGCAGTTTCAGTGGAAGAAAGCGTTGTTCGTGTACAAGCTATTGCAGATGCTGCTCGTAGATTCAACCCAGACATTATCGTCCTCTGCCACGGAGGTATAGTAACTTCTAAAATCCATCATTCACTGTTTGATATAGAAGTTTTGTTGTAGTAAGCTTTTTGTTTTTAGGTCCGATATCGGGTCCAGAAGAGGCAGAGTTTGTGTTGAAGAGAACACAGGGTTGTGTCCATGGCTTCTACGGAGCATCAAGCATGGAAAGGCTACCTGTAGAACAAGCAATAACAAACACTGTTCAAAAATACAAGTCCATATCGATCAAGTGAAGTCAAAATAATAAGTTCACTTAGAAACCTTTATCTTTGGTGTTTCTAGTATATTTGCATGTGTTGTGGCCTATGGGTGTGGATGTTTCCTTTTGTTGCATGGTTTTTTTTTTCTGGTCATCTTTGATTGCCTCTGCAGGATCTTATATGATCTCTAGTTCTGTATTACACGTTTTTGTATTTTAATAAAGTTCATAGTGCTCAACTCTTATCATTTCTTTTCAAATCTTGTCATTCACCTAATGACTTTTGTTTATATGGTTAGACACCATAATTTGCAGTTTTCAAATAAACAAAAACATTGTGGAACGAAATTTCCCACTATAAAGACTTATAGAAGCATAAGATTCATAGACCAAACAATTCAAACAGAGCAGCGGTGAAAACAAAATACAAAAAGGCTCGGAGGTCTACTATGAGAAAAGCTTCGAGATCAATCTGAATCAGAGTCGACATTCGCTGAAGACCTAACGGACCGACGTATGCTTTCTTGATACTCGTAATCTTCCTCATCTTCCTCTTTTCTCTTTTCACTAAGCATTCCTGTGAAAAAACCTTAATTCAACGACCAAAGCTGTAAACTATAAGTACCAAAAGCCCAGAATGTGAGACATTGATGCTACCTTTCTTGACCAGAAGATTCTCCAGCTTCGTCGTGGAGAAATCGTCCTTGGCACCTAGATCTTGAAACCCGACAAGCCTATCCATCGCGATTCCCTTGCTGAAGAATAATGATTTCAACATTCGTGTTTTCGTTAGTTTAAACACATAAAGACCTAACTGCGCTAAGAAATAATGAGTGAAAAATGTAGGAGTGACCTAAAAAGGATAACACACGGCAAAGTCTTGATTGCAAGCTTGGTGACGAAGAAGGGAGCGTTCTACATGAAGTGTCTCCCAAGTATTAGAAGATGGCAAAATGGAGTTTCAAAGAAGAGTTAAGGAAGTGGATTACTGACCTCAGCGTCCATCTTAATGAACTTTGTGTCCACATGTCTAGGAGCAAGGGTCTTCAAATGCTTGTCCATTATCCTAGAATGTTCAAACGCATAAGCTTCAAATTCTGAATATTCACATATCAAAAAAGTGATGCGAGGGAGAGAAGGGTATTTCATCTTACTTGCAGCGATAGAACTCCTTGTGGTAGAAGTGACATATAACTTTTTCACTCCTTGTGACTTCTCCCAAGAAGTCGCCTTCGCTAACTTCTCGGTATTCACCATGTCCTTGTCTTTTGAATGCTTCTCTCTTTTCCACTTCTCTCTGTCCAGACACATCTTGGGATTAGATCATAGTCCATACTAATGAAGACAAAAGTGTTAACCAAATATAGATAATGAGAGAATGTGGGGGGTGAAGTTGAACCCTGAGTGCTGCAATCCTATCTGCGTGCAACTTTTCTAGCTCTGGATCCTACAGAACAAGAGCAAGTCAGTCTCCCATAGAGACAGAAGAGAAACATAACATTTCATTGTACAGATTATAAAAGAACAATTCAAAGAGAGCCCCCATTGAACTTACATCCATCAATTCGTCAAGATCAACTTCCTCGTTGACAGGTCTTGATCCTTGTGCCTTTTCATTTGCAAGAACTTCCTGCACAACAAAAATACGGAAATGTTTTTGATCCAAGAACATCAAACTCTAATTGCAATTGTAACCAACAAAAAAACACTTAAAATTCGCTATACACTATCAAATTTCCTGACACGTAGACCTCATGTCAGCACAAATAGAATCTAGCCTATCTCTGTTAATTGGGTTACCAAACAACATGAGATTGATTATGTGGAAAACCAAGCACATTATTTACCCTTTGAAAATACGCGAAATCAAGATCCAAGAAGAATTTATGGAGAACAGCTTCGAAGTACGAAATAAACAATGAAGATTAAATTACCTTTTTATAATCTCTAGCAGCTGCCGCCAATACATTCCCGAATGCCAGATTCGAGAGGGTCGACTTCACCGTATCCGGATCCATCTCTTTACCAACCAACTAATCCAACTCAGAAAATTTTAAAATCTCAATCAAAAATCCCTCTAAGATAGCCAGAGAAGAGATTGTAAACAAGGATTTGAAATCTGGTGCAGAGAGGAGAAACTCCCCGACAATGAACACCAACGATCTAAACGCGGCGTTTGGTAAAAGTTGAGTAAATTTTGTTAGGGCTTAGTTTTAGTCCATGGGCTAATTAGTAAGTGATTTACGGCCCACACATGAGCCCAAATGTTTCAGACCCAGCCAAGTTTCTTCAAATTCACCCAATCAACGACGATGTACGTGTGTATGAAAATCATTAACACGACGCATCGCTTTCGAGGAGGAGCATTACGTGTCCTGTTAGCTACGATAATGTTAGTACCGCCACAAAGAAAAGGATAGATATTTTGCTTTCCAGCACCCTGTCATGGGATTGATATGAACACGTACTTGGTATCGACATGAAAGCTCAAAAATAAATTCAATCCGATTCCTTTAGTGATATCAGAAGTTCATTTTAAATACGAACACGTATGGCGAAACACCACGCCGACATTTTCTGCTGCTGCCACGCGTCACTTTCCAAATATTGATTCATTAAACTAATAGTTGATCCATATCCGAAACCGGACTATAAAACTATCTTCAATGCGTTAACGAATCTTCATCGATCAAACTCATCAAAGTCTAATATCACAAAGAAAGAGTTTTTTTAACTAGCTTAGCTCAAAGTGTTTGCTTAAGACAAGAAGAACATGGCGTCTTACCAGAACCGTCCAGGAGGTCAGGCCACTGACGAGTACGGAAACCCGATCCAGCAGCAGTATGACGAGTACGGAAATCCGATGGGAGGAGGAGGATACGGAACTGGTGGTGGTGGAGGAGCTACAGGTGGCCAAGGATACGGAACAGGTGGCCAAGGGTACGGATCAGGTGGCCAAGGGTACGGAACCGGTGGCCAAGGATACGGAACCGGGACCGGGACTGAAGGCTTTGGAACTGGCGGAGGAGCTAGGCACCACGGCCAAGAGCAACTCCACAAGGAAAGTGGTGGTGGCTTGGGAGGAATGCTTCACCGCTCCGGATCTGGATCCAGCTCTAGCTCGGTACGTATCAAGTGTATAAAGAAGATTTATGATGTTTTAGTTTAGTATGTGAAGCGTAATTCGAATGTTATATGTATAACAGGAGGATGATGGACAAGGAGGGAGGAGGAAGAAGGGAATAACACAAAAGATCAAGGAGAAGTTGCCAGGTCATCATGATCAGTCTGGTCAAGCTCAAGCGATGGGCGGCATGGGATCCGGATATGATGCTGGTGGCTACGGTGGTGAGCACCACGAGAAGAAGGGGATGATGGACAAGATCAAGGAAAAGCTTCCCGGTGGTGGCCGTTAAGCTTCGAACAATCGTGTATACATATTAAATAAAAATAATGAGGGTTTGTAACGCAGTCGCATTCGGTCGTTGTATTGTGCTTTTTATGTATGTACGTCCTGCGATGTGTGTTGTTTACTTACATGAGTGTGTAATGAGCATCTGGCTCTTTTTATGTTCTGAGATGTTTGTGTTATGTAATTTCACATCTATATAAATCTACTTTCTTCTGCTTAGTTTGTGTTACACCTCTCGTCCACTGTGAACTCCGTTAACGCACTACAATTAGTGTAGTAGAGTGTAGACGTACATGTTAAGATGGGATTAGGCCTGTTTTCGAACTCGTATTCCCCATTTTGCTGGGTTTAACCTTGGGCCGAATCATAATTTGATGCTTGGGCCTATGAAATGGAGAGATTTTATTAGTGATCTGTATTTTCTGAACGTAGGTAAAAGACGTGAGAAAATGATCAAAAGACATTGAAAAAGTCTCAATACATCGTCCGGTGATATTTCTTTAAAATGACGACTTCTTCTTCTTTGCCATTACTGCACGAAAAGAAAAGGACATAGTTGGTTTGGTTTTGTGAAGGAGAGCAGTTGAAGCTGTTTCTCAATGATTTTGTCATTATCTAGCGTTTATTATGTCTTTGGCGTACTCTATCAACCGTATCTATTTGTTAAGCACACAATGTTAATTAGTTTGCTTGCAGAATAATTAGCATTTTTTTTTGACTATTTGTTCAACGGTCAACCAAGTAAAACCCTATGGATGTAATTGTTTTGCGTAGCTTAATCATCTTCAGGCTGATCTCTCAATTTAATAAAACATAAATCCCCATAGAAATCTTCTCCGCGTTGACTATTAAAAGCAAAATTGTGCTTTAAGTGTTGCTAATGCATGGAACAAAAATCCCACACAACAACTGCGAATAATCTATTGATATGAGGTGCATAAAGTGATCATACATGAGAAATATACGAAAAGAATTCTAACAAATCTTGTATTCATACCAATTCAAATATCAATGTATCCATCTAATCCAATATATAGCTAAAATTAGATACCAACTCCAACGTCTTTCTCAATTGTCCACAAAGTCTACTCTATAAATGCAACCCTTGGCATCACACACAATCACCAAGTACAAGTAACCGAGTTATATACAACGAGTCATCAAGAGAAAGAATCCCCCCAAAAAATGGCCAAGTCATTGAACATCCTTATTGCAGCTCTCTCGCTCATTGCATTTTCTCCTTTTTGTTTGTGTTCCAAAGCCTATGGAAGTGGCGGCTATCTCTTTCCTCAGTTTTATGACCAATCGTGTCCTAAAGCTCAAGAGATTGTTCAGTCCATTGTCGCTAAAGCATTCGAACATGATCCTCGCATGCCTGCCTCCTTGCTCAGACTCCATTTCCACGACTGTTTCGTCAAGGTCTCAAGCTTAGCAAAATTTCGTAACGTTTAAAAACATACGGAAATTTTCCAATCTTAATATATTTTTATCCTTGTGATATATATTTGTGCTGCAGGGATGTGATGCTTCCATACTATTGGACAGCAGTGGAACCATAATCAGCGAGAAACGATCAAACCCTAACAGAAACTCAGCCCGTGGTTTCGAACTCATCGAGGAAATCAAACATGCCTTAGAACAAGAGTGTCCTGAAACAGTTTCTTGCGCTGATATCTTGGCTCTAGCCGCTAGAGACTCAACTGTTATTGTAAGTACTCATCACAATTCACTACACACAAAATTAGTTGATTATTATCAATAATTTGACAAATGAAATAACAGACGGGTGGACCGAGCTGGGAAGTACCTCTAGGAAGAAGAGACGCGAGAGGAGCAAGCTTGAGTGGTTCCAACAACGACATTCCTGCTCCAAACAACACTTTCCAAACCATCCTCACTAAGTTCAAGCGTCAAGGCCTTGATCTCGTCGATCTTGTCTCCCTCTCAGGTATACATATCTATCCATCTTTATTACACGAAACATTTTCAATAACTTATTACACTTTTAAGAAGCGGATACATATGATTTATAGGAAGTCACACCATTGGAAACTCGAGGTGCACAAGTTTCCGACAGAGGTTATACAATCAATCCGGCAACGGAAAGCCTGATATGACTCTTAGCCAATACTATGCAACACTATTGCGTCAACGATGTCCGAGATCCGGAGGTGACCAGACCCTATTCTTCCTCGACTTCGCGACACCGTTCAAGTTTGACAACCACTACTTCAAGAACCTGATAATGTACAAAGGTCTATTGAGCTCTGATGAGATTCTGTTCACGAAGAACAAACAGTCCAAGGAGCTGGTGGAGCTATACGCTGAGAATCAAGAGGCCTTCTTTGAGCAGTTTGCTAAATCGATGGTGAAGATGGGAAATATCTCTCCGTTGACAGGCGCCAAGGGAGAGATCAGGCGTATCTGTCGGAGGGTTAACCATGCTTATTAATACAAATCCATCTTTATAATTTATGTACAATATAATGCTTTCGTTTCTCATTGAGTTTTCAATTTCTTTTGGCTTTGTTTGCATGAGTGTGTATCATATGTTTATTACTCAAATCTGATTTTGTTTCGGAAAAAGATTATCTATATACTATTTGCTTTATTTCCAGCGTTGAACTTGCAATGGTACAACCAACATTAACCTAAACGTTTTAAATAGTAAGCCTCATATATTGTTCAGAATGAACTAAAAGTGTTGGGCTTTGGGTTTTTAGAATTAACTAAACGTATTGGGCCTCAAATAACTATCGAAACCTCTTCTGATTTGGGTTTTAGCTTCCGAGTAAAACGGCGCCGTGTTGGAAGCATATCTTGAACGGACGGCAGAACTCGGAGTCGGAGATCGTACCGGAGGACGGCGAATCTTCCATCTACTGTCCTTTCGTTTTTTATACGCGTCAAATGAGTCTTTAACTTCAGATTAGCTCTGTAAACAATCGCGATTAGTCCGGATTGCATCTAAGGATTCGTTGATGGCGGCGTCGTGGCAGTGGGAAAATGCCACCGCCGGCGCCGTCGCTGGATTCGCCACCGTAGCTGCTATGCACTCTCTTGATGTTGTTCGTACGAGATTCCAAGGTCTGGTTTTTCACTCCTGGATTAACTCATCGATTTTGCTTTTAAAAAGTTGCTAACTTGATTGAACAACAGTCAACGACGGAAGAGGGTCAAGTCTGCCGACGTACAAGAACACTGCTCACGCTGTCTTCACCATTGCCCGTCTCGAGGTTTCCCAGATGAAACTCTCTTCTGGCATCTTCCATATTATCTTCTCTATGTTATGTGGTTGACTCATTTGGTTTAAATCTTCTGTAGGGTTTGAGAGGGCTTTATGCAGGCTTCTTCCCTGCAGTTATCGGTTCTACTGTTTCCTGGGGCTTATACTTCTTTTTGTGAGTGTTACTTTCGTTTAGCACATATCTTCTTTCTTCATGATTTCTATTCAAACAGTTTTCTGTTAGTTTTTTTAATGTTTTTAGCCGTGGATCTTGTTTAAAATGTTCTGGAACAAATATATTATCTCTCTGTAGTTATGGAAGAGCCAAGCAGAGGTACGCTAGAGGCAGGGACGATGAGAAACTCAGCCCTGCTCTCCACCTTGCTTCTGCTGCTGAAGCAGGGGCCTTGGTGAGTCTAACAGGCGCCATAAACATCTCATTTCTCCTATGTTTTTTCGATCTCAGTATCAAGGGAATGATGCTTTCAGGTCTGTTTATGCACAAATCCTATTTGGCTTGTCAAAACAAGGTTACAGCTTCAGACACCTCTTCATCAAACTCAACCATACTCAGGGCTATTAGGTTTGCAATATGCTGCACACACAAAATTCAGTTTTCATTGTTTCTAGTGTTTCATTCTAAATGTGTATTTTGTGATCTTAAGATGCCTTTAGAACCATAGTGAAAGAGGAAGGACCCAGGGCGCTCTACAAGGGTATTGTCCCTGGTCTTGTACTGGTTAGTAACTATCCTGATCTATCTCTTGTAACGTTCGTTCGTAAAACTACCACAAGATCCACAGTTTTGGAACTATAAAAGATGACTATTAGTTGCGAAAGAGGAGGCCTTACAGATTGAATGGTTTACATTTTGGGTTCAGCAGGTTTCTCATGGTGCTATTCAGTTCACAGCTTATGAGGAACTCCGTAAAATCATTGTGGATTTGAAAGAAAGGAGAAGAAAGTCCGAATCCACTGACAATCTATTGGTACAGAGTAATTCTTCTGAATAGGCTACATTGCGGTTCTTAAGTTATATAGCCACATTAATCTTAATTCTACGGCTATTTCCAGCATCACGGATATATACTATTCTAACACACTCCATTGCAATTTTTCTTTAGAACTCAGCAGATTATGCTGCACTTGGTGGCTCCTCCAAAGTCGCTGCAGTTCTTCTTACGTATCCATTTCAAGTTATACGAGCACGATTACAGGTACCTATCGACCGTGTCTTCTTCAGTCTTATTATTGTTAGCTCAAATCTAAATTCCTTGAGCTTCCTTACTTTCTACCTTTGACCTTCTGCAATATATGAGGATTTCATAAACATGGTTCTTTTCTTGTTCAGCAACGACCTAGTACCAACGGAATCCCAAGATATATAGACAGCTTACATGTCATCAGAGAAACCGCGAGGTCAGGGCATATTCTTGGTCTCGATTATGTCTGGAATGATGATCTTTTTGGTTAGTTTCACTGAGTAACACTTTTGGGTCTCTCTGCAGATATGAAGGTCTCAGGGGTTTCTACAGGGGACTAACGGCTAATCTTTTGAAAAATGTACCTGCGTCTTCCATCACATTCATCGTCTATGAAAACGTTCTGAAATTGCTAAAACAGCATCCAACAACAAAAGATTAGACTCTTCCTCTTCCTTTACCGTTATTTCTTAGACTCAACACGCACGCGGTTGACTTGTCACTCCCAATACTAGAGAATTATTCTTTGATATACATATATTTTATGTGCGTTCCATGGTTCTAACTTTTACGATCACAGCTAAAAGTAACACAACAAACCGATTCAATATGGGAGAGATCTGTTGAATAAGAGAAGATAGATGGGCTTATAGTCTCCCTCTGCTATTAGGGCCCAATAAGTTTCGAATGGCCCATAAATCGGTAAGATATGCGAAATCAGGCGCCGAGTGTAGTAGTAGCTAAGGATCTGTTTCCAAAATCAAGATCATGTAGAGAAATAAATGATAGTTAATGCTAATCATTTTTAATATATAACGAAATTAATGCTAATAAGATTATTTCAATATCTCGATTTTTATATTTGTTTGGTGACAATATGTTTACACTGATAAAAAGATTACACGTTAAAAAAAAAAGATGAAAAAGATTACATGTATTACGTTTTGAATATTGTCTAAAGATATACTTTAAAACTTTCATTATCCATAGTTACTTCAGCTGTGATCACTTTGTCCATACCAAAGATCTGTATTAAAGTATGCCATATCAGGGATGAAAGGATTTTAAAATTAATGAAACCATTTCCTAATTCGAAACACTTTTTTGAAAAACACATTTCTTAAGGATCCGTTAAAAATGCTTCAATCAAAAGTTTATATAAACTAGGAGACAGCATCATCATTTTGCAATACTTTATATAGTATTAACATATTTTCCTTGTTTCTAGCTAGCTTCCTCAAGTTCCAAAAGATTTATCAGAAATGTTTTCATCAAATAATCGTTCTACACAACTGGTTTGTTTTTCAGTTTCTCGTGACAAAACATATTTTCTTGTTTCTTCTATCTGTTAATTCTTGACTAAACATGACATTTCAACCGTTTTTTTGGGCAGACTTGTGGGTTTAAGGTGAACACCAACTCCTCTGAGTGGTATAAGAGCATCACAAGGATTCTAAAGAAGGTCAAAGGTAGGTTTTGTTATCCTACAATTTGATTATGTTTGTTAATCTAATTCTTACATTGGGTTTTTCTTGTGATTAAGGAGGGGATTTTTTGTTAGACGCGGACGAAGGAAGAGCATACATTTCGGGTTTAGGAGATCCACATAAACTACTAAAACTAATGGGTTCGGTAAAAGGCAAGGCAGCTGAAATGACGTTTGTGAAAACCGGTGGACATCATCATCATCATCAGCATCATTATCCACATGAACCTAATCTTCATTACAACTCCGACTCCTATTACGGCCAGCCACCATCTTACAACAGTTATTGGCCGAGTGATAATTGTTACTCTCGCCAGCATCCGCCTTATTATTCTCAGTCACTAGCGATGCAACCTTACCATCACCAATATCCATATCCAGGTTATAGTATCTACGGTTAGTATTAGGATTTTCAGCCGAGATCGAGCAAAACCTGTGTTTTAGGGTTTATTGCTTGTATCCGACGAAACACTTTCTTTTGGTTCCATTTGAATTTTCTTTCTGCTATTTTTTTTGTATTAGCAGAGGAAAATCGAGGAAATTTTCTCAGATTTTGTCACCTTTTTTTGTAAGATGCCGGTGGCAGATATGGATTTTAAAATATTTTACAGTATCTAATTAATTTTAACTCCAGATGTTATCATGGATTCATTTCTGAATAGCAGAAATTATCATTTCTGAATATCTTCATGATTTTATCATGGCGGGAATTTCTCACATTCCTAATTTAAATACAATTTTGTTTAGCTGCCAAGGGAACAAAAATACGATTTTATTTCCCTTCCGAAATTACTGCATTAAGTAGCTTTTACTGTAATCTTCCAATTTGTAAGAAAAATAAATTCAAAGGGTTCGACCAAAAACATAAAACATTAAAGAAAACTTATCATTATTCGTGTAGATCCATTTGTAATGATGTAATATCATGGAAAAAAATTCCAGCTTGGTTAAACAAAGAAAGCAAATGTAACAACTCACGATGTGAAAGCTTGGATGGTCTCTTCTCTTCGAACCCATTTGTTCTCAGAATTTCAATTACCCTTTCCTTGAACATACTTGCATCTGTATCCAAACACAACAAATCATCTTTCCCATCTTCTTCAACATCACTGTCAGAATCACCACCTGTCTGATTCATAACCTCAACATTCGAGCCATGCCTCCCTGCAGACAAACTCTGCAATTCCATGACCTTTTTCTTCTGCCTAAACATGGAACCAAGCGTCTTATTCTTCTTCCCGAAACACGTGCGAGTGAATGCCAACCATTCTTGAACATTAACATCCGGTATTATCTCCTTTGGTGTAATCCTAATTACAGATGAATCAACTTTAGGAGGTGGAACAAACTCTCTTTTACTTACATCCATCACAAATTTAACATCAGCTACTAACTTAACGTTCACCGCCAATCTATTGAAATCGGAATCTCCTGGATTTGCCAGGAGCCGGCGGGAGAATTCCTTTTGAAGCAAGAGTGTGGCGCTTCGAAAAGTATTGGAGCCGTATACAAGCTTGGCCACAAGAGGGGAAGATATGTTGTAAGGAATATTTGCAACCACGAGATCAAAGTGAGGAAAATCTGTCTTCAGAACATCTTTTTGAATAATCTATAGAATCCAACCACAAGAGAATAAGTGAAAAAGAGAGAGCGTTAGTGAATGTAGTTCCCTATTATTTCTCTTCGGCATTTTATCGAACAGGTTGTGTGCGCTTAGAAACTAATCCACAAAAACAAATAATTTCGTTCCCTAATCCAATCCTAGCAACAACAATAAGGCCCTTACATGTCCAAACCTAAATGAATTCTCAATTTATCGACGGCATCTCAATGAAGTAGCAGGATTTACCGTAAGTTTATCTGCAAAACCATGGTCAGAAACCCTTTTGCGTAGAATCTCCACCATACGCTTATCTAGCTCGACGGCTACGACATTCTGAGCAGCTTCAAGAAGTTTCATCGTGAGATTTCCAGTGCCAGGTCCGATCTCCAAGACTGTATCAGTCGGCCTGATATCGGAGCTTCGAACAATGGAGTCGAGGATTCTAGTGTTGGTAAGAAGGTGTTGGCCTTTGCTCTTGCACAGAAACAATCCATCGTGTTCCTTCTTCTCCTCGATTCTCACATCCCTCTCGTATCCTCTTCTCCGGCGGTCGTGATCGGGTTTTGTCCGAGCCTGCGAGTGAGAATCTCGTCGGAAAACTAAGGAAGATAAGTACGAACGAGTTGAATTGATTTTGATGAGCGTTTGGTCTTTCAATCGAAGAATCATCACTTTGCTTCAGTCACGAAATATAGCTCGGCGTCGTTATCATCCCACGAAATCGCCGGTGACAGGAATCCAAAGCGGAAACTTCCGAGCGTTTGAAGGAGATCCTTGTGGCCTTGTGGGCCAATTGTTTATATGCTTCTCAAATATTCCTTTAGCCCAAGGCCCAATTATTTTTTATTTCTTCACGACGCTTATCTTAATTCTTAATCATCCAATTGGCGTAGACTTTTACTTATATGTACATCCATAGATTGATTGATTGTAAAATAAAAGAAAAAGAACAAAAAATGATGGATATAGAATTTTGGACCACGCTAGTGGACTACGTACTCAAATGGTAACGTGAGAGCCATGAAGTCGTCTAATTATTTGGAAGAACATAAAGTTTGAAAATTCATATAATCTTGAAAAGAAAGCATGACGTTGCCAAGTTACTATTCTCGTCGGTGTAATTGCTATCTCTTTTCTACATGATCGGACGGTATATATGCTTCCTTTTGTCCCTTCCATCCAAATTTTGATTTATTGTGTAAACATATATATCTTTCAGTTGATTTTTTCATTATCATGACATCTGTCAACACTCTCTACTTTACATTATATCACCTCAGTCACACACCACTCTTTTCTTGATTAATTCCCTATGGTACTCATATGAAAATGTTAAAATTAAGCAAAATAAACACACACAAAAAACAAAATAATGTGTATTATCACATGAAAAAGCGTCACAATTCGATTCAGTTTCTTTTGGTGTTTTTATTTCTCCTATGATGGATACATGTGTTGAAAACTGTATCAGCTTCAGAAGAACATGCTATAAATATAAAGGCTAGCCTTATAATTTAGGGTTTGTAACTTCGGAATTAACAATAATAGAGTAATTAAGAAAATTAGGCGTGAAAAATAGTGGTCCACTTTTTTTACAGCAGCCTCTATACTATAACTTTGATACCACCCTTCGTTTCTAGTGTGGGGGATTTTCAATAACCCATGAGCACCCGATCTATCAACTTAGTTATATCTTGCCATTTTTCAACATACAACAGCAAAACTGTTTTGGTTGAGTTTTGCGAGTTTGTTATGTGATTCACGTTTGTTTTAGTGAAATTTTGGGTTAAAGTAAGTCGAGTGGATTATATAAGTAGATTTTGTCGCATCTAATAACTCAGTTGATATATCAGCTTAGAAAGACTATACGCGTCTCTGCATGTGCATGAGCATGAGCATGAGCATGGCATTTGGAGGAACCATGACTCCACTTCCTTGGGACCCACATGAACCAAATCACTCTCTATGTTTTTTCTTTCTTCCTTTATTCAATGATGCAATCTTCTCTTGAGCAATGAGAAACATATAATCATTAATATACATAAATGTAAAGGGGGCCTTTGAAGGTGAAATGGGATCCATATGGAACACATAGTTTATGAAATCTATTTCTGAAAACGGATATGTAGTATATAAAAAAGTGTACATTTCATTTAAGTTTTACCCAACTTTGCAGCTTCTCAAGAGATTTTGTGGTGAAAGACAGTCTTTGTTTATTATTTTGTGAAGAGATACAGAATACACATAAATTACTATTGAGTAAAGGAGGATGCAAGGGGGAAAAAAGTTGCAAGAATCTCTAAGCTCCGTTATTGGCTCCAAAGAAAAGAAACATAACCCACCAAATCTTTTATGTCCTTTTTCAGTTTCAAAGTTGAAGAGAAAAGGAGAGATTTAAAAGAGTGTAGAAGAGCAATGAATGGGTGAAAGTGAAAAAAACAAATCAGTGCGTGCTTCTTTTGTAGTAAACACTCTTCTCTTTCTGCCTATGTAAGAAAAATATATATTAAGAAGTGATTTTCTCTTTATTGGTAATAATGTGTAATTGTGTACAAGTGATATTTAGAAGCCAACAAACACTATGCTCCAAACTTACTTTTCTTTATTCTCTAGTTTATAAAGTTCTTTCCACATTTCCATGTTTTCTTATTGATAATGGGCATAACATACATTCTAAATCTCCAAAAGATGGTACCGGGGTCAAGTAGAATGGTAGATGACTAGATGCGTTTGAAGTGCAGATATTTGGCAGAAAAGGTAGTGGAAACAATTTCAACGTTTTTAGAAAAATTGCTAGGACATGAAATGGAAGGTTAAATAGTTAAGAAAATGTTAGTAACTTTACCTAAATTTGTATAAATTATGACACTGAAAACTTAAAGAAAAGAAGAACACAGTGCTCGAGAAGATACTTTAAACCTTTTCTTTTGGAAAAAAAAGACTATTCTATTTGTACTAATTTCAAGATTCAAACTCCAAAATAAAAGAAATTTAATAGTTTTGGCTCATGGTGAGTCTTTCATTATGCGAGTTTGTTGCTATTTGCAAAGATAATCGATGTTACCAATACATTTGGAATTTATGGATTTGTAATTTAGTTATATACAAGAATAAAATCCGAGAGAATGTCACTGTCCCTTTTGCCCACTCCCTCTCTTAATTTCTCGGTCCTAAATGATTGCATATATTCATCGAACTCTATCCCCAATTTTCTTCTCCTCTATTTCAGTCACTCATAATTTTTGCATTCAACAAAGTACAAACCCTCACATACATTAAGATTGTCATAACAAGAAAACCATTAAAACATCCAAATTGATTTCTGAAATTTACAGCTTCTAGATCAAATTTAAAGTTGTCTTTTATACTCTATTTCATAGATACACATTAACATTGTTTACAATACGGTGAAGAGGTTGGATAGATGATTTTGCTGATTGTTTATGTCAACAATAACTTTCATCCATTTCATAAATACATGTATTTTTTACAACCTCACTTTCATTAAATGTATTCTCTCTTTTACACAACAGTGGGTATTTCCACTAGGAAATGACTATAGTGCCCCTCTTCTTATTAGTCAACTCTCCATATCCTTTTGGAAAAATCCATGAACTATCTTCAGTTTTTTACTTTGTCTGTAGTTTGATATTCTGAAACAACTGAAATTCGTTAAAATTTGGAATGATTAATTGGTCAATTAAATTAAGATTCATGGGGTATAGGTATACGGGACAATTGATATACATCAGTGTATGTATTGTATACATAATTAAATATTTTAATACTATCAGGTGTTCATTATTAAAGTTTGTATATATAATGATAAAAATAACAGAGTAGTAATTTGCTTCCTTGGAAACATGGATAAGCAACTGTTTTCCAGCTGCGAACTTTAGGCACTTAATTTTAAAGTCACAGGTATACACTACGCAACCAAAGCAAGATTTCGCTAATAATAATTAAAATTGCATCGAATCTAACTAAAGAATCTAAAAATACAAGTATACCCAGTCCCCAACGTTGTGTAGGACGATATATGATTATAAAGTTTTAGTTTAGATATTACATAACTATAGATTTCTCATAAATAAAGAAATCTTCCGTTCATTTCACTAAAATATCGTTCGAACAAATAATACACAGATTAATATCTAAACGTAAATCATATAAACAAATAGTGTAGGATTTAATTATAGTAGCATTTTGGCAAACACAAACAGACAAACAAAGGAAGAGGCAGCGTGTTTTCCGGTAGAGAAAAGACGGAGAGAGTAAAAGCCGAAGTTGTAAACGTGGCAACATATTGACCGCAGGATCTAAAACACGTGATGATCAACGGTAAGATATATCTTGTCCGAGAAGTGTTTTGTGATATTAATTGGTGTAAGGAAAATCTGGAAAACAAACAAAAAAGAAAAGAGAGACAGAGAATTTAATAAGAGAGGAAGAGTATTAAGGTGATGGCGGCGTTGCAGAGCGCGAGACAGAGAAAGAAACCTCTCTGAGATACATCTCTCTCTCTCTCTCTATCCCCTCTTAAATACACTCCATACCGACAAACCAACTTTTTTCTCAGTACTAAAAGAAACCTCTATTCGATTTCTAAACAAACCCTAGATATAGACTACTCTACATTCTTCCATTAAGTTAATCTCTTTCGTCTTCTTCTTCTTCATCCTCTCATAATTAAAGATCTCTATCAAGAGAGAGATCTTTTATTGTCTTCTTCTGTTAAAATCTTTTGATAGATCTTCACTCTCTGAAAGTCAAGATCTTAGTCTAGGCAAGTAAATATGTGGTAAAGCAAAGCCCTTCTTGAAATTGGTCATATATGGCTGGTGGTATCGGAAAATGGCAGGATTTTTCTCGTTAGGACACGGCGGAGGAGGAAACACTCCAGACAACCACAGAACAAACACTAATAATCCTTCTTCATCGGGAACAGAATCTTGGCTTTGGTGCAGAAACCCTAACTCTAACGCTGACGGTGGAGAAGCTGGTCCTTCTTACAAAGGAACCCTTGAGCTATGGCAACACCCAAACAATCAAGAAATCATTTTCCAGCAGCAGCAGCAACAGCAACAAAGGCTGGATCTTTACACTTCCGCTGCGGGTTTAGGTGTTGGACCGAGCAACCGGAGCTTAATTGAAACTTCCGGCGGTGCGTTGATGATGATGAGAAGCGGTAGCGGTAGCGGCGGACCAAGCTGCCAGGATTGTGGGAATCAATCTAAGAAAGACTGCTCTCACATGAGATGTAGGACTTGCTGCAAGAGCCGTGGCCTTGACTGTCCCACTCACGTGAAGAGCACGTGGGTTCCTGCCGCTAAACGCCGAGAACGCCAGCAGCAGCTTTCTACCGGTCAGCAACCGCAGCAACTGGGAGGGAGCGTCCCTAAACGACAGAGAGAGCGTATCCCGGCGAGATCGACTTCCATGGCCTACACTCGTATACCTTCTAACAACACTTCAGGTATTTCATAATATCTCTTTATGGTTATTCACCCCTGAATGAAAATTAAAGTAATGAGCTTTGAATAACTTGAGTTATTAGTTTCAATTGCAGAAACAGAAACCCTATTTTGATCAGCTTTTTTTGTTCTTCTTTTTTCATTTTCAAGAAAAAAAAAAGGTGAACGATTTTCTTCTTCCTATTTTTTTTTTTTAATATGGAAATACTGTAGATCAGTAAGACTGACTCTTGGAATGACAGGAAGAAACTGTTCTCACTGATCTTGATATTTGTGTTTATATCCTGTAATTATTAAGTTTTTGTTTATTTGTTTGTTAATGCTGTAATTATTAATTTGAGTTAAGATAAAAACAAACAAACAAATCATACGTTGAAAATACTCCTACGATTTTTTCTTATAATTAACAATAATTAATTAAATGTTTTCTATCTAGGGTTGGAGGTTGGGAATTTTCCGCCGGAAGTTAGCTCGTCGGCAGTTTTTCGGTGCGTGCGTGTGAGTTCCGTAGATGATGAAGAAGAAGAGTATGCATATAAAACAGCTGTGAGTATAGGCGGTCACGTCTTCAAAGGTGTTCTCTACGATCAAGGCCCGGCCGAGAGAAGCTCCTCGGGCGGTGGATCTCAGCCGTTGAATCTCATAACCGCAGGCCCATCGGCCTCATCATCAAGCCCAAACGTGAGCTGCAACAATGGAGTCGTTGGCTCCACTTCAGATCATTATATCGATCCTGCCTCACTTAATTATCCTACTCCCATTAACACTTTCATGACTGGTACGCACTTCTTCTCCAACTCAAGATCTTGAATTCCACACAGAGAGAGTACAACAAATCATAACTTTTTTTTAGATTCTTACGGTAGAATTAGGGTTTTAAAACATCTTCGGAGGTGAAGATTATAACGTACTAATCTTGGTTTTCAAAAGTAATTAACTAAGGGAGATAATGTTCTATTAAAACAATTGTTACCTGATCTTTTATTATTAAGTTCAAATTTTGTAGGTATAATGTTAATGTAATAGTATACTCCAATTTTCAACTGTTACAAAAGTCAACGACCCTGTCTCTGTGAAAGCTCACATCAAAAGCAAGATTTGCAGCTGGCAGTTTTCAACTGTGATCGTTAAACTCAGCCTTGTTTTATTGTCAGCTTTTCACATTACTCTTTTTTTAGGTTTACTTTAACATTAATTTACCTTTCAAATTACTACTTTAGGTCAATTAATTGCAATTATGATTTGCCTGTAGAAATATTAATGTGAAAAACAAGGTTACAAAATTGAAATTTGGGTGAAGACATGTATTTAGGTGTCTTGTGCTTTTGGTCAACAAATCAGACACACTAGCACAGGTATATCGTTCGTCTACGACTACTATATATCCGGCAATATGCCATACCCTAATCTTAAGTTTTATTCAGTTTGAGCCGTTTTTAAAGTGATGCTCTCATTCCTATGATTGATATAATGTCAGTACACTTACATTTGAAGAGAGACTTACTGCCACATCCGACTCTTTACATTATTTTTTATATATATATATCCTGATAGCCAGTTTCTCCATATTTCTATCTTACATAGTTTTCACATCGTACGTTACGGTGTATTTTTTAGCCACATCTGAAGGGGCTTTACTATACAAATCTCAAATGCAATCCCCAAAATCTGACAAGCAGTGAGACTGTATGTGTATTTTGATTCTTTTGTTACAACGAGTGAGGCTGTAAATTCGGCAGATTATGAGTGAGTGGGGGAACAGAAAAAGGTGTAAAATTGGTATGCATCTTTATTTCTGCAGGTGTTTATGTTTGGACCTAAAAAAACTCTTCTTTCCCAATTCATTTCTTAGGCTCTCTTTTTCATTATTCAATTTACGTCACCTCAAGAAAGCCATGATGATAACGAGATGCAAAAAGAATCGGAAAACGAGCTAACATTATAATAACTCATTAGGATTAAAATTTAATTAAGTGTTGCATGGAGTTGTGAAGACTTGTAAAAAAGATGCACACAAATCATGCATTTTGTGATTTACATTTATATCATTCTATAATTGAATTGGTCCCATTAAACCTTAAACAGCTAATCCCACCTTGCTTATGCTGATTTGTCCCCGATTATTTCCTCCGTACTACTCGCACCATGTCTTCGAAATTTCTCTTTTGGAAAACCTAAGTTGCTTTTTATTTTCTTGGTCAAGCAAGACTCAAGAGTTTGATGTTGTTGCACGTAGAAAGGATCTTGAAGACGGATGTCGGATGGTGATAAAAGCAGCAACTTTAAACTCCGAACGCAAGTGGGGCCTTAGGAAATTTCACTGTGAACCAATAAGAGAGTAACACGTCTGAGGGACAATTTGCAATTCCATCATTGCATTTCAAGGGGACAAAACAGAAGCCTCAGGTCCACAGCATCAAGCTTTCCAAACCGAATTTTTAATTTGAGTGTCGCAGGCTCGCTGCATAAAGAGAAGACGACACTGTAGTCCTCAGTGACCAAATAATGAAGTAGCCCAAAACTAAGCCATGCTGTTGCTGGGTAAAACAAAACTACTAAGCCCTAGAGGTATGGGCCTCTGTTTTTCTCTCTCCATGAGACTCACGAGCAAATCACATAACTAACTTTGGATACATTCGACTCTGTTCCTGATCCACTCTTCTCTCCCCTGTTTGTCTTTCTCCATTATCTCTTCTTCCGGAGACTGGAAAGATGGCATTGGGCAACAAACGCACTTCGTCGACGATTTCAATAGTAATCTGGATAAGCATAAATCACAGCTTAGAGGAAAATAGAAGGTCAGAGAAGAGAGTATCGTGATCGATGTAAGCACTAGTTTCTGCTTTGTAATTGTGCATCTTTCTAACTATTATAGGGATGGTCTTTGAGTTCAAGATTAACAAAGAAACAGTGAGACAATTATTCGTTAAGAACAACATACCGACGAAAAGCAAGGACGACAACAAATTCAGATGGTGCCAATAGATTATGTTAGTACCTTTTGTTTTACCAATCTCTGCATAGTCTTAGTGACCCGTTAGGATGATTTAGTGTCCCACATGGCTTAGGTTTAGAGTTTTAGACACCTAACGCTAATGAGTGATCCTATCATATATGAACATTTTCGTCGTCTTCCATAGATTTAAAGTTAGTTAGAGCCAATGATTTGGAACCTTTGCTTGCAACAGCTGCACATTCATTAACCCATCAACCTTGCTTCCTGTAAGGCTATAATTACTTCTTCTATCTATGTCATCAACCAAGACTAGTTTAGATTTTGACAACTTCTGGTCAAATGGGTACGTCACATATGGGAGAAAATGAAATAAATTGTAAAGTTTATTAGTCAATTTATGACATGTGAATTGGTAATATGTCAAATAATCCTAAATCAAGAGTTGTTCTGCTTTGGAATCTCAACAGAATCTAAAACTCATAACCTCTGAGTTATGGTGGATGGGGATAGGGCCAACCACACCTCACTGTACAGATGTTGTTGTCTTCACGCATATGTCTGATGGACAATGACACACATGATATAAATTTACACTATCTATTTTAATATCTCAATCTCTCTATATATAAATTCCTCTGTCTTTCAAGTTTCAGAGCAACTTTCTGTAGATCTATCACACGCCTTGACCCTCTCATCCAACGGTCATTATTCACTCCAAACCCACTCTGCTTCTTCTTCTTCCAAACATCTCTCAGCAGAGCTAACCATCTCTCTTTTGTAATGGCTTCACTTATTTCCCTTGTTCTTCTTCTTTTGCTCACTTTATCTTCAGCAGAGTCCAAGACTTTCTGGGGTGACGTGGCAGCTCTCAAAGACTTCAAGAACTCAGTGGATGCCAAATCCATGAGTCCAGGCTCTTGCCTGAGTTCTTGGGATTTCTCCGTCGATCCCTGCGACAATATATTCAGCGACACATTCACTTGTGGGTTCCGCTGCGACTCCGTCGTTACCGGATCGGGTCGGGTCACGGAGCTCAGTCTGGACCAAGCCGGTTACTCAGGCTCCCTCTCCTCCGTCTCTTTCAACCTTCCTTATCTCCAGACCCTCGATCTCTCCGGCAACTACTTCTCCGGTCCACTTCCCGACTCGCTCTCCAATCTCACCCGTCTCACCCGCCTCACTGTGTCCGGAAACTCCTTTTCCGGATCCATACCCGATTCAGTCGGGTCAATGACGGTTCTTGAGGAGCTCGTGCTAGACAGCAACCGCCTCTACGGCTCCATTCCGGCGAGCTTCAATGGCCTTTCCAGCCTGAAACGACTGGAAATCCAGCTAAACAACATCTCCGGCGAATTCCCTGATCTGAGCTCACTCAAAAACCTGTATTACCTCGACGCGAGCGATAACCGCATCTCCGGTCGGATCCCATCATTTTTACCCGAATCTATAGTCCAAATCTCAATGCGAAACAACCTCTTCCAAGGAACGATCCCTGAAAGCTTCAAACTTCTAAATTCTCTCGAAGTAATCGATCTTAGCCACAACAAACTCAGTGGCTCAATCCCATCGTTTATCTTCACTCATCAGTCTCTACAGCAGCTAACACTCTCCTTCAATGGCTTCACCTCTTTAGAGTCACCCTACTATTCTCCCTTGGGTCTCCCCAGCGAGCTCATATCCGTAGATCTCAGCAACAATCAGATCCTCGGTGCGTTACCTCTGTTCATGGGTCTATCACCAAAGCTCTCAGCATTGTCGTTAGAGAACAACAAGTTCTTTGGTATGATTCCGACCCAGTACGTCTGGAAAACCGTATCGCCCGGATCCGAATTCGCCGGGTTTCAGAGACTTTTACTAGGCGGAAATTTCTTATTCGGAGTCGTACCGGGTCCTTTGATGGCGTTAAAGCCTGGATCAGCGAACGTGCAGCTCGCCGGAAACTGCTTCTCATGGTGTCCGGCGACGTTATTCTTCTGCCAAGGACAAGAACAGAGATCTCCGAAGGAATGTAGAAAGTTTAGCCGCGTCGTCCCGTAATCTTCTCTTTCCTTGTTAGTATCCGGTCCGGTCGAGTTTTTCCGGCAATTGCTTAACCCGATAATTGCATCGGTTAAATTGTGATTAATTTAATAAAATTGCCGTTTGGAGAGACAGCAACTAGCCAACTAGACGATCTTGTTATTAACTAATGACAAATGGGTTTGTGTAACAAAAATGGATAAGATACACGGGATGTGCTATGGTCAGCACGTGCGACCATGAATATGATTTGGGCCCATTTTGTAGGCTGGTGGCCCAGTTGATGATTAGGTCATATGAACAGAACAATCTCATAACCAACAATATCGAGCTATGAGAATTCTATATGCAGATTGCTTGGGCTTTACATGTTGGGTCATATTTATAGAGCCCATATGATACGATAAACAAATGAAAGTGATCTCGTAGGCCCGTCTTCAAAATGAAAACAACCTAACAATTAGGCTGTACAAATAGAAAATGACAAAACAAAAGGGGTGTTCCTTCATAAAGGAAATGGCGCCACCATTCATTCATTCATTTGGGTTTCATCAAAAGTCAACACTATGAGTAGATGACAACCTCCTCTAATGTCTCATACAGTATATTCTTAGTTTTCACTTTCGGTACGTCTTTTTAGATAGTTTTGATTCCTCAAACTCGTTTCATATACAAAAGACAAATAAAATTTGCTTTTCTTTTATATTTGAAAAAAAAAAATCGTAATGCAAGAAGGTGAGATAGTTTGAATAGTCTACCACGGTCAGTATGTGACAAAATTGAATGATTTTCATTTTCCCGCTCCAAGGTTTCGAATTTGATATGTTGTCTCCTTTGCTTTCTATGTCTTAATGCATAAAACCAAACAAGTGTTTCTTATTTACATTAACAAATCGCTGTCAATTTTGTTTTTTCTCTATTTTTAATGAACAAATTCATATCATTGGTGGTACGATCCATTCCATAGAAAAAAATGGGAGATGGAAGATTCAAAAGTGGCTAACAATTCTCGTGGGACTTTTTAGCTCCTCTCTCTCACACTCTCTGTCATAGCTTCTCTTACTATTCTTCTTCTTCTTCTTCTTCTTCTTAATTTGACATTTCAAAATTTAAAAGAAAAAAAAAGTACAACAAACATAAAGACCCCATATCAAGAAACGCAGCTTTGCCGACGGATACGTCGAGGCTAGTTTTGTCATTTAATATTTAGCATTGTTACAAAATATTTATCTTCTCAGATTATCCATTTCATTGACAGAATTAGAGTGATTTATGAATATACGTGTTTTAATTTAGGCAAGAGTGTGATGATTTTCCACCCTAAATAATTGTGAAAACAAAACATCAATGGATTAGCCGTCGGGGAATTCTGATTGGTCGACTCACGTCAAATGCATGAGATACAGCCAAACAGAGCACGGCACGTCAGCATTACACGTGGCTACTACTTCTCAAGCCGGCGGCTCGGCTCCGAAGACCTTTTCCACTTTTTTTTTTTTTTTTTT
>Ga0041059_1000404_pt1 | contig 32103 bp, 23 predicted proteins | sample AraColnosormetaG_FD_56232 | JGI IMG/M metagenome (GOLD analysis project Ga0041059, IMG submission 56232) | Arabidopsis roots microbial communities from North Carolina, USA - Col MF nosort | ecosystem: Host-associated > Plants > Roots > Unclassified | place: USA: North Carolina | collected...
AAAAAAAAAAAAAAAAAAAAAAAACTAATCTCAGTATCTTTTGTAAACCCTAATCACAAACACAAAAACACACAAATGAGAACAAGATTGTCGCGATCATTTACCTTAAAACGATATATGAGAACTGGGTTTGTTTCGTTGAGTTTCTTCAATGAGCCAGAGGACTTCTTCTCGGTAAAAAGTCTTCTCTTTTTGCAGAGAATCAAGCAGATTATAGCGGTAATGTTGTAAAATTGATAACTTTAGATGTTTGGATACTTTGTGAATTGCGAGAGAGCGAGGAGGCATGACTGCTTTTGTATATGGAAGGAGATTCATCTGGAAAGATAGAGAACTATCGTCGTTTTTTTGCATAGAACTAGAAGCTACCAGAGAATTCGAGAGAGAGTGTGAGAGAAACAAATGTCAATTCCACTCTTTTTGATCCGACAGGTAGATGTCACGTGGAATTTTCGCTTATTTTATTGCCAGCGTGGAATTTCCTTTTTTATTTGTAACGCTTTGAATTAATAACAACAAAAATTAATTTCTCCTCTTTTGCCGCATTATTTAATTTTAGACGAATGCTAAAAATAATTAAAATTATAAATCTAATTAATGAAAACTGAACTTGGCTAATTGTCTATTATTGATCAAAATCCAAAGATTTACGTTTAAATATCAAAAATACACAAATAGAAGAAACAATTATTTGGATCTTCTGAAAATAGATGTACAAAAAAGGAGGCTTGTATAAATTAAAGGAGTCAGATGGAAATATTTCAGAAATAATATTATATCTTATTTAACAAATAGTCCTTCATTTCCTCAGCCATTTTCATTTTCACAAGATCCTTGTGTTGATCCTATCCTCTGTTCTTCCTCGATCTGCGCAACGTTCTCTCTATTACTTCAAACTCCATTTTCATCTCGATTAACCCCTCTTCCTCAATTTTCCTCTCAGACCAATCTTGCTTCCGCGTCCCTCCTGTGATTTTCCTTCAAAAACGTAAGCTTTCTTCCTTATTTTGTTTTGTGTCAGTCTCAAAGTATATCGTCCTGTGGAGGAGCTAAGTATAAAGATTAATGAACCTTATTGCTCTCATTTTATTGTATACACTTTATCTAGATTAGTAAGGATGTAATTGTATAGGTTTAGATTGATATTCAGAATTTTTATGAAACGGAAGCATATAGAATTGTTGCATTGGGTTGATCGTAGAACCTCCCCTGAATTGGACAAAACACAGTGTTGTTATAAGTATTCGCTAAAAGTATCTGTTTTTATCTTGTACAGAGAGATTTATCTTTGTGTGTGGCATTCAAATGACGATGGGTGGTACTGAAAAGAATGTAGAGAATAAACAATATCGTTTGCCTCGAGAAGTCAAGGAAGCTTTACAAGCAATAGCATCAGAGTGGGAAGATGTGATTGATTCAAAGGCTCTGCAAGTTATTCCTTTAAAAGGTGCAATGACAAATGAGGTGTTTCAGATCAAATGGCCAACTAGGGAAAAAGGTCCTTCTCGTAAGGTTTTGGTTAGGATTTATGGTGAAGGTGTTGAGATTTTCTTTGATCGTGAGGATGAGATCAGGACATTTGAGTTCATGTCGAAGCATGGTCATGGACCTTTGTTGTTAGGTCGGTTTGGTAATGGTCGTATCGAAGAGTTCCTCCATGCACGGGTAATTATTTTTTTAATATCTGATTCTGTGTGTTCCTAAGTTATTGAGTATCTTTGCACTTCCCTGGTTTTTTTCATTCTTCAGGTAATTCTTGTGAATCTTTTTGTATTTGTTTACTGAATTTGTAACTTGTTTGCTGAACTATGAACTTTCAGACCCTATCTGCTTGTGACTTGCGTGATCCTGAAATATCTGGTCGAATAGCAACTAGGATGAAGGAGTTTCATGGTCTTGAAATGCCTGGTGCGAAAAAGGCTTTGCTTTGGGACAGATTACGGTACATTTCTTTGTTTTCTACCAGATTCTACTTTGCTTTCTACCAGATTCTACTTTGCTTTCTAACAAATCATTAAAATTTTGTTCTTTTTTGTAATCTTTTTCTCCACTTTGTTTTTTTTGTAACTTCAGAAATTGGCTCACTGCATGCAAGAGACTGGCTTCACCAGAAGAAGCTAAGTCCTTTCGTCTCGATGTTATGGAGATGGAAATTAATATGCTTGAGAAATCTCTCTTTGACAATGATGAAAATATTGGATTTTGCCACAATGATTTACAGTATGGGAACATCATGATGGATGAAGAGACCAAAGCAATAACCATCATTGTAAGGTTTCATGAATTTGTTTAGTCAGCTCTCCTTTTTTCGTATACCATTACTAGAAAAAATGGATCCTAACTCTGATTTTATTATTTTGTCTTATAAAAAATAGGATTATGAATATTCATGCTATAATCCTGTGGCTTATGACATTGCCAATCACTTCTGTGAGATGGCTGCCGATTACCACACTGAAACACCTCACATCATGGATTATAGTAAATACCCTGGTAAGTGTCTATTTCAAAGTCATCTTTCTTTATCTTTTGAAATGATAGAAGATCAATCATATATCTTAATATGTGACTAAATTATAACAGGTGTGGAGGAGCGACAAAGATTTCTGAAAACATATATGAGTTATTCAGGTGATTATTTTATCACACTTTCTTGCTATGAGCTTCAGCAATAAATCACTGTACAGCCATAATTCTCTATTTGTATTTGTTCTTGTGAGTCCAGATGAAAAGCCCAGCGATACTATGGTCAAAAAACTCCTAGAAGACGTTGAGAAATATACACTTGCTAGTCATCTAATTTGGGGTTTATGGGGAATTATATCGGTAATTTCTACAATACTCTTCTATCATACTTGCATTTTCTGAACCATATATAGGCTTGATTTTCATTTTGTAAAACTTTACAGGAACATGTGAATGAAATCGACTTTGACTACATGGAGTATGCAAGACAAAGGTTCGAGCAGTATTGGTTAACAAAGCCGAGGCTCCTTGCAGCTTCCGAACACAAGTAAATTTCTATGGACCCAACCCAAGAAGAGTATTTTGACGGTGTTAAAGAGGTATATACACACAAAAAGGTGCCTGATTACAATGGTATTTCCCAGCTTCAAAAAATAAGAAAATGTAACGTTTTCTGTTTTACCCTTTTTACGAGGCAAAATGTAATGGTCAGTAGTTTATAATCAACAGTTGAAGTTGTTTCAGATAAAATGTAGTTCTCACAAATTAAATCGTTTTTATTTGTCGATTATGATTTGAAAATGAAAGAACTTTAAAGTTAACCCTCTTGGGATCATTTTAGTTGGTTCACTTCTCAGTAGCTACAGATCACCATCATGAAAAAGAAGATGGTCCTAACTTCGTATTATACAATTGTATATCTTATAAGTTATAACATAACTCTGTGTTCTACAACTGGACTCGAAAGAAAGCATAAAGCTGTCGAAATATATGCCTACAGATAAATATTCTAGGAACTGAGCTCTATACATTATTACCTCTGAATCAAATATGTGAATAGGCTCTCAAAAAGTGTACCTCCATAGTATAACTTAAGAATAAATCAATACAAAATTAACAACAAAAGAATGCTTTATGGCCTTTTCTTGGAGCTCTTTTCTCCTTGCTGGTTTGTGATTAGAGTCACTTCCCCTGTTTCTTATCTGCAAGTTCAAAGGTCCAACATACTTGTTAATGGAGGGCTGAATCCAAAACCAATGGATAAGTTACAATTCAGATGAGAAAAGCAAAATCTTTTTTTGTTTGTCTTGGACTTTGTTGAGAAAGATGAATTCATTTATACTCAACCAGTTTGCCTATTTCGGCGAAGAAAAATCGCAAGTCTTATTTGTAAAAGAGAAGAACCAAGACACAGTGTACGACGGTTTCTTAATTTACCTTTTTGAAACCACGGTTTTCGAATTAGCTTGCGGATGTTGCGTTCATGGCGTTCCAACAGTTCATCAACTCCATAAGATTGAGACAACAAAGGGCCCGAGAATTCGATCTTGTCCCCATCACCCTGTCATGTCAAGGCTTAAGTCATCAGTATCATTGAGCATGCTTGTCACTAAACACAAAAAGTAGACAAACTAAATCATGCCTATTTTTTCCTCTCTCCTCTGAACTTTAGGTGAAAGCGTGGAGAGAGAGAGAGAGAAGATTAAAAAAAAAATTAAACAGCTGAGGAAACATGATCTGACTACCAACGGTAATCTGGTCCAATATTTCTACTTTTTGAGCTGTATATCACATTTACACCGTATCTTATATGTATGTTGCATATATAACTACTACAATCATATCTTTAGAATTACTTTCATTTTATTTCACAGAATCAAATTTGACACTCGCATTACAGCATAAGAAAGAATGAAACCAAATCCTAAGTTTCACATGTAAGAACGTCTGGCACAAAGCATACTTGGTCTCTACTATGTCTATCAGTAGCACTAACAATGCAAATAACAATCTGCTATATGGAATTTGGATATTAAATAAACTATAAGGCTGCTTTTAGAGCTTCTATAATCTATGGACGTACCAAATTATTACCCATCTTTTTTGCCATTTCATCTCTCTGATAGAGTCCCAATGACAGTTCCTGCGAGTGATACTCGTCAGATGCACCAAAAGAATCTGGACGTTCAAGTTGTCTCCACTGCTTTAGCATAGAACGCTTCACCATCTCATATGACTCCTCGCCTCGAGAATCTGTCTTGTCCTCCTTTTCATCCTTATTTATCTTGGATTCAACATCACTTTTCCCATTGAATGCGGGGGAATGTCCTGACAAGCTAGGAATGTAACCTCTTGAGAGAGATCGATTATGCACCCTAACACATACGTCATCTTTTTCTCGTTTCGCCCAAGCAAAACTGTTTGATTTAGAGACTTGTAACGGCCCTGAGAAAGGCACATCTCCTTGTGATGCATGCTTCACATGGGAAGCTTCGTCTTTCTTGTGATCTAACGGGTTTTGCAGTTTCCCACATAACCTGGCATCACTTTCAATCGAACTATGAACTAAATGACCAATTCGTTTCTGAAATGTTTCAGTTTGGTGCCGCACATCCTGCAAACAGAAAAAGAGGGCACATTCAGTTTCTTGAACGAGAAATTATACTCCCAAGATACAGATAACATGTAGAAAAGTGAGTAAGTAGGAAGTAACTCAACTGGTGCCAATCTATTGAATGAATGGGCCTTCCTTGATGGCTTCCTCGGATCTATACCACGTCTCCCATTCCCGCTAATTTTTTTCCTGAAAGTCAGACATGAAATATACGGATGTTACAAATGCTTTCAAGACCTGACATATAAGGCCAACCAAAATGGTACACTATGTAATTTCCCAGAGCTGTGGAACAGTAGATTCTGTGTATCAAGCTTTTTTTTATTCTGATTAAAGAGATGATATAAGCATAACTAGAAACTTCTCTATCAGGTAATGAAAGAAATTACTGACCTTGCTGCTTCGTCCCGATGCTTTGTATCTATCTCCTTGCTAGGTGGGTATATTGGCAAGCTTGAGGGATCACAAGCAAAAGGCTTTGTAGTAAAATACTGAAAACACAAAAGGCAATGTCTTCATTTGTAAAAGATGAACAAAATACAGCAATATGCTGTGTTTCCACAGATATCAAATTCTTAGCTTTTTAAACTTGATATATTAAACCAAGGATAAAAAGGTTACCTGAGAAACAAGGGCACTAGAGGCAGTACCGCGTTTGTGGGGATCTATAGAAAGAAGAGTTTCTATCAGATTGATTTCAGTCTCAGACAAATCTTTCAAGGTTTCGCGGAGACAACTATCATAAGTTTGCTGTGGCTTGAAAAGCATTGCATGGGGAAGTTTGGACTTTTTCCAGTAATCTTCTGGTGGAGATCCACACAGTTTGAATATCTTGTGCAACTGTTCAACCTGCTCCATACAATTCAAGTAATAGCACTGAATTATACACCAAGTAAAACATAACATATCCATGACCAAAAGGTCCTATATCATATATAGTTGAAGACAGTGTTAACTGTGAAGAGGTTTACCTCAGTTCTTCCCCGGAGAATAGGTTTTCCAAGAAGCAGCTCAGCGAAAACACAACCAACACTCCACAAATCAACAGATGCTCCATAGTCCGTTGCCCCGAGCAAAAGTTCTGGTGGACGATACCACAGAGTCACAACTCGACTGGTAAGAGGTTTCTTCTTGTGTCCAGAACTATTACTGAAGTTTGCTAACCCAAAATCAGCCACCTTTAATATCCCTTCATTACTCAACAAAAGATTCGAACCCTTTATGTCTCGATGCATCACGCCTCGTGAATGACAATGATCAAGCCCAGACAACAATTGCTTCATGTAACACTTAATCTGCAGGAGCCAAAAACAAATGATCACGCAACCAAACACATAACAAAACACCCCAACATTATGAACAATGATACTTCCACTATAAAATCAAACGAACCTGTGGCGTCGTAAATTTGATGTCAGGGGAAGAAAGAAGACCAGTAAGATCATGCTCCATATACTCGAACACAAGTTGAATGTTGCAGGATAGTTTTGAAGTAATCAAACCTTCCAGTTTGATAATGTTGGGATGATTAAGTCTTCTAAGTATCAAAATCTCTCTTGCCATAAACTTAACACTCTCCGGCTCAAAATTATCAAACCTCACCTTCTTCAATGCCACAATCCTCCCAGTTTCAGTCTCCACCGCACGAAACACATTGCTATAAGTACCTTGTCCAATCTACAGAAACCAAATCTAAACTAAATTTCACAAATTCTTCTTCTAAACAACATTCACATAACACACAAAGAATTATCAAATTTCGAACCTTTTCGAGTTTTTCGAACGCATCGGATCGAAGTGGGACCCAACCATGGATAGCTTCACCAGCAACGTTGCTCAACCACGCAGGCCAACCAGCAGCGACTTGCTCAGCTTCAAGGTATCTACTAACATTACCGAGTCGAAAACTAAGCGAGTCACTAGCACGTCCTGACTCACTCCCTAACTCGCTACCGCTCTTCTGACTCCTCCTCTTCCCGCTCCTACTCCTCCACGACACGAGCTTCTTCAACGTCGGCCGAGGCGGATCCTCCACCACAATCCGACCCGATCCAGAACACTCATTTTCATTATCCTTGAAGACGCCTGAGTGATCGATCGCAGGCGTCACAGAGACCGTCTGCTTCGAGCTAACGCAACCCATTTTTAACAGAATTCCGATTAGTTCGTAACTTCACAACCACCACAAGTGACTAGCTGATTTCGTATCCGTATATTCCGGCGCCGTCACGATAAGATCCGTCGCCGTAATTCGGATCCGGAACCAAAGTGAATCTCCTGAAAACTTGAGAGGTTTCGTATATATTTTTATAATGAAGGTTCAGAAGAGAATGTTTTAGGCTCTTCACTTTTTTATCAGAAGAAGACGGTACATTACTTCAAAAAGAAAACATGCATTTATTAGTCTGGTCCAAAAAAACGAATCTACACCTTCCAAAATTTTGAAACCTATTTTAGCAAATAGTTAATGACAGCTTTTTTGTTGAAATAAAGAATTGACTATACAAATGTGGTAGAACAGAATTCAAAGCGTGTTGGAAAATAAAATAAAAAAGGAAATTGATTTTTGGTTGTATGTATTAAGTTTTGGTCTCTAGTACAGTACAAGTGAATGGGCTATTGATTTTATTAATTGTACGAAGATGACTTGAAATGATTTATCCATAAGCACTAAGTAGTGCTAATGAGATTAGAAAAAGCTAAAACTATGATTAAATTTCATAAGATAAGTCAAAACCAAAATTCATTACAGACATAGAATAATTGCAAAGAGAAAACTCACTTGTGTCTCTAATGCTTTGCCAGCTCTTAGCCTATGATGACTACTACTACTGATATTTTTCATAATATATCTGTTTCTCAACTTTCAAAAGCACTAATTATGATTTAAGGTGCTTATATTGCTAACAAACTGAATTCCTATCAGTCAATTTTATTTATTTTTCTCTCTAAAAAAGACGAAACCAGAAAAGAAAATAGATCAGTAACTGCCATATGGAGAATACACAAAAGACAAAATAAGAAACAAATATATATATTCGTGAAATGCATCATTCATCTAAATCATTCGTATATTCTGTAAATAGTTTTTTAGTTGAATTGTCAGGGAGCCTAAAATCCATCATCATTAGTATATATTCTCTCAAGAATTTATTTGAGCTTAACATGTGTATGTATTTAGAGTCAATAAGATATAGTCTCGTACGGTTCAACGACACCCATTTAAAGTTTCCGGACTAAACCTCTGAAAGACCAAAACAATGTAGGGACAACTTAAGAAACAAGGACAGAACTTTGTCTTACGGCAAGAGTTGAATGAAATTAAGCCTTCTTCTTTTTGGATTTGAGCATGACCATGCCGATGAATACGGAAATGAGAGAGAGAAGAGCTATGCCGGCAAAGACAGGTACGAGAATGGCATAGTCTTGGGGTAAGAAGTACTTGTGGATGAAGTGATCACTATCTACAAATGGCTGTACAAAACGAAAATTCTATTATGTCAGCTTTTTCCTAGTAATATCCTAAACATTAGATGACATTGGTACATCAAACTGACAATGTCTTTTTAAGGAACTTGGGGGAGATGTTGTCACTTACCAGGATGATGACCCAAAAAGTATAGTACGTGAATATGGACAAGCTGATTGAAGATAGTAGAAGCCCGACTGCTCGATCCGCTAATTCCATTTTGTCAAGTTCAAAACCTGCAGCACCGCAAATCAATTGTGAGAAAAAAATCAGAAAAATTCAAGAAGCTAAGCATTGGAAGATACAGTCAAAAGTGAAGGAAGTTATATTGTGAATGTCAATGAGACCATTTCACCTAGACTTTTCCCATTAGACCAGCTAATGCCATGGTTTTATGTTCTGAGGGTATGCAAACTGTGCTACTGCACAAGGCCTCTAGAAATTAAAACATTTGAAGAACGATAATCACCGGACATATGATTTGCTAGACATCAGATACACAAAGCTCAACAACTGCCTAAAACGAATCAGAGTTGACCTAGGAAGAATCAAACACTTGCAAGACTCTTGTCGTGGAGAGTAGTAATCATCTCCAGGCTCCAAAATCAACAGCTTGAAGTGATATTTGACCTATATACAGATCTTTGAGGTGTTGCTTACACAGCCCTATTCTCCTTCCATTTAAGCTAGAAGGAATACAAACAGAAAATCCAGTTTTCCAACCTGGAAACTTCTGTCTCTCCATTGCATGTAAAGTATAAACAGCAGGTGCAGCCATCGAACAACCAATTACGAAGCAATTGCAAGGCCTTGATTCGCTCACTAATCGAGCTAAAGACAATAAACACAAACCACTATTGGAAAGGCCGTATGTTAGATGTTCATCCCTGTCAAAAGCAGGAGAATCTAGTTTCTCATGTTGTATTTCCTGTTCTATATCTTCAGCAGAGGGAATAGTGCTCAGTTCCAAATCAAGGCGTTTCTCTATTTCATTTTCATGTATTCGATATTTTGCTGCCAAAGTACGGATGCATGACATTCTGATCTGATTATCAATAAGAGCCTTTATCTCATCAAAATTACTACAGCCTTCATACCAAATCACCCATCGCCGAACAAGTCCTGAATACCAATCAATTATTTGGGCAGTATCTAGCAAAATAAGCATAGAATTTGAACGAGCATAACCCTTGGCTGTTATTAATCCGTAGCGATAAAGACGCCTTCCTATAGCATTAGTCGGAGCGACAACATCACCAAAGAAAACAGGTCTATCATGAGATTGTGGACATGGCAAAAGCGCTTCCAGATTAGCCGTCTCTGATGAAACATATGCCGCAGCAGCGTTTTGGAACTTGTAAAACGCATCTCTTAGTTCTTGAGGAACAGTAGGTTCTACAACATGCTTGGACAAGACAAACTCCTCGCTTCTATCTGCAGAGGTTCTTAGCACGTCCTCCATCCATATTCTAAGCAAGATCTTATACCAATGATCTGTTTCCATGCCTGCCTTTCTGTGGCAAGATATTTGACTCAAGGTAGAGTTACTATCCGCCAAACCTTTGATTTCTGACTCTTTGACTTTCTTCAATCCATGTCCTAACCATTTCTTTCCAATTCTAACTGTACCTAAGGTCCAAGCCTCTTCTTTCTGCAATGCAAAGAGCCTAACCTTCTCCTTTAACTTGTGAACAGCTTTGACAGTGGGACTCTCCCTAACATTTTTCCTAACCAAGGTACCCAAAACACGAAGCCCACTGGTCGCTTCACATGGTGACGGGTCTGTCTCATCTGTGATGTCCAAATGCAGTGAGTTCCGTAAGAAACCTATAGCTTCAGATCTGATATCACTTGCAACTTTCTTGGGACCAGACACAGAGAAATATATCTCATCCATAAATCTGCAGCAATAAACTCTGAGTGCAACGTCCTGCTCTGTAGTACTTTTCAAACCTTGTTCTCCGGCTTGCCTCCTAAACCAGGAACGAAGTTTTGAGCCTGGGCTATCTTCATCAGTCTTTGAATCAAGACCAAGGGCTTCATGCCTCATTGAGATTCTATAAAATTCATGATCAAACCGATCAAGATATATGTTCATTAATACACGGGACAACACCCCTTCTTGTGGAAGACCATGGCCCTTGGGAAATCCTCCGAACTCGAGATTGAGCACCCGGGCTTCAAACATAGAACGGAGTAAGATGCTTAAACTGCTGTCTTCTACTTTTTCCTCCATTACAGAGAGCAAGTTCTCGAAAACAGAAACATCAAGTTTTTTGTTCAGGCTCAAAGTGAAACACCAATCCGAACGAGAAATATTGTTGTTGATGTACTTCAATGCAGAGGCACGTCCCCTTCCGCTTCGACAACTATGTGAAATCTTAGAAAAATGAGGACTGAAAACAACTTCAAGAACTATTCTGATAGCCTCTTGGACAACTTTAAGAGCTACACTAGGCAAGACAAGGACCTCTTTTGTTTTATCTCTAGCCACAATCGAAAACGTATTTGAAGCAACATCAAACACCCCACTAGAGAGCTCTTCTGCAATAGAATCAAACGCGACACTACCATTTCTTTCTGTTATAGAAACATTGGAGTTAAGCCTAATACAATCATAAGCATCCCGGAGAGTTTCAGGCCTTGCAATCACCTTCTTCAACAGATCACTAAACTTCCCATTGATGCACTGCTCTTTGACTCTTTTCTTCAACCGGAGTTCAAGAGATCGTTTTAGTTCCATACGACTTCTAGGTTTGCTATCATCATCAACATGAGAAGAAGATTCTTCTACAAGAGAAGCTAATTCCCCAGCTAGTGAAAACATTCCAGTTTCCTTACTAGCCATTTCTGCATTATCTGTTGCAAGCAGAGCCGATTTGGGAAACGTGGAGATTGTGCGACTCCATAAGCCCCGTGGGATTAGGGTTTCTATGTAACATCGGCGCAACAAATCTAAAACTAGGTTCCGTTTCCTAAACATCAAGTTAAAATTCCGATTCCTAATTCTAAAACCTATGCGATTATATCCCGACTAAGCCAGTACAAAGTTTCTACAATGAAACGGGACGAATCAGGTTTTTATCAATCTCTTTGCTTAAATCAACACAGAAATGGAAGGAAACTTACGTTCAGGGATGCGAAAAGCACGATTGGTCTGAGAGATAGAAATCGAAGAAGCTCTTGCTTTGCACAGTGAATTACTCGAGATTGAGAAGAAGAACTCGTGACTTGAGAATAGGAAGGAAGGAGGGACTATTTATGAAATAACATAAACTATTGCTTACTTCTATAAATTACATTTTGACACCTTTAGTTGTAGAATATTTATGTTTTAAACATTTTTTTTATAACAGACTTACAGGTAATTTAGTACGCAACAATGAGGCAGTTTCATTTACCATGAAAGCGCAAGAAAAAATATAGACAAAAATATCATTAAATGATAAATGATTAAATTAATAAATTCGTTAATTCAGTTTGATAATTAAGATAGAAACATGAGTGATCAGCTCTTCCTACGCGGTGGACCGACATCATCTACTTGTTCAATTGTTTATCAGTTTCCTATCAATTGACACTTTCTTATATGTAAAATGCGTTGCTTCATGCTTTGCTTATATTCATTCCCCCACGAATACAATAATATCTAATATTGAGCTACGTTTTAAGTTTACGTACCCCCTAAACCTCTAATTGTTTAAAAGGTTTCAAGGTTCAAGAACTCGGGTTTGGGTCGGATTAGAGCGAGTGGATATATTAGTACCTACAATATATACTTTCTCTTATTGGATCCAAAGCTATTTAATTTGGTGTCGTGCATGTGCAAGTTATTTTAGGTGATAATGTTGAATTTGACCAATGGAAACATCAAAACAACAAATGGGTACGCAGAGAAAAACCAAAACGCACAAACGACGTGGCTTTCAAGTGGCATGGACTTTTAAATTTCATAGCAAAATTTTCTTTTGTTTGGTCGCCTTAGTTGTTTGCCTTAGTTGTTTTGGCATGAACAATGTTGGCTCAATACCATTCACACGTCCTTAGTGTTGTTGAATGGACCATTGTTTTTTTATCGGAGGTTTCCTTTAGTTTTTTCTTTTCAACTGGTGGAAGTTAATAACTTTAAAATTGGTACCACTTTGATTTTTTTAGAATTTTGATCATTATGCATTCTAGTGTCAGAAGACACAACATGGATGCTTGAAACATATGTGGCAGAAGAGAGTGATTCAACTTCCTACTATGATTAGTTGAAGCTTGAAGCTACTACTGTATCTTTAAAGTAATAAAATTGAAGTTATAGAAATATGACTGTAGTTGATAAACATATAAGTAGACTATTTTTAAGATAAAAAATATTAGATGATTATCCTAAATCTTGTTGCATATCATCTATCAACAACTTTGAAAGTTTGATTTGTTTCTGAGTAATACTACTTTTTGCAGATTTTGTTTCTAATGACACAAAATATCATTTTAGCAATTAACTATAATTCCTTTTTTATATTGTTCTCTTTATGGAAGAGAATAGTAGCCTCTGAATTTTCTAATTCAAAAAAATATCAATGGTCTATCACGAAGTGTTATACTATTCAATTCAAAATTAATTGAATACTTAGACTAATCAAGGTAAAATAATACACGCATTTGACTCTTATCACGAAGAAAAAAAAAAGGTAAGAGAAAAATATTTATAACGGGAAAATAAATAACAAACAAAAGAAACGAATAAGATGAGATTTAATGATTAACAATGATTTAAAAAAAAAACATTGGTCAAAGCACGAAGTAAGTCAACTAGTGCCGTCCATATGAATCACATTGGACCCCACCATATACATGTATATTTTGTTAACCTCTTTTTAGTAAAATATCTTTAATTTTTTGAACATTTCAAAATGATGCCAATTTCTTCTCTTTAGTCGTCTAAAACTTAGTTAAATAACACTTTTAAATCTCTGGAGAAGCAAATATATCTTTTAATGCTACATAAGTCACATTCACCATATATTGTATGTAACGTAATTTTTAGATTTACATTATGCAAAAGTTTTATCTATTATCATAAACTTACCAACTCTGACACGAAGTCAAACTACTCTGGACCGGTCAACTTAGATGTCACAACTGCTCACCTAATTGTTGCCCTCGCGAGTTAACTTAAATAAAGTAATCTAATTTTATGGTTTTTTTAACCAAATCACACGATTAAAATTTCTAAACTCACACATACTTCAATATATATAAGTTCAAACTGTCAAAATTTATTAAATGTTACCCACTAGGATAAGTTCTTGAGTGCGCAAGTGGTACCGTACAAATTAAAAGAAAAGCTAATGGTGAATCAAAAACAATATTTGTAATTGTTTACTTTTTCTAAGGAGAACTAAAATGAGTTATGGTTTAGTTTTAGTCATATGAGACTCATCTAGTCGATAAAACATCAATTTTGTTTTTGTTCTAAACGACTTCAAAGTTCAATTTTTGAAATATTCAACAAATGCGGTATTTTTCCTTAAGAAATTTTTGATAAAGACTAGTAACGTAATATATACGTTTATACGGGTCAAAATTAGCATAATATGATGACTCAATTTCACCTTTTTGTAATTAATTTTTGTGTTTGAGGAAAAGTCTAATAAATAGGAATAAATCTGTGTGATGTTCAAAGTTTTTCAGTTGCTTGGTCTACGTGCGGGCTGCTTTGTGTTTTTTTCCAACTTCTCTTTTTCTCAAATCTCTTTCCACACATGAATTTCCATGAAATTCATCTTCTTCCCCGATAATTTCCACATCTTCTCGAGGAACATCGCAGAGGACAGTAAAGAAGCAAACCAAGAAGACCAAGTGGAGGAGGACGATGACTATGGTGACGCGTGTGATCATGACGGATGATGATTCTCAGTCACTTTGCTTTCTTTGTTTCTTACTCTTCTTTTTCATCACTGGTAATTTCTTCTCTTCTTCTGTTGTTTGAATTTGAGTTTCGTTGAGAGTTTTTGGGAATTGTAATGTCTTCTCTTCTTGAGTATGAGTTTTGGGTTTCTGTTTCTTTCACGTTTCCTTCAAATGGGTTCAGGGTTTTAAAATTTGACGTGATTTTTTGGGGGTTTCATTGCTTTCATCAATTCAAGGTTTTACATTGTACGTAAATGAATCGCAAAGTTTTAATTTTTACTCTGTTTGATGTCGTTGATGAGTATTTTAGCTGAGTTTTTTGATGTTTTTCTTCTATGGCAGCTATAGCAGTGGCTGGAGATTCTCTGGACAGTGATAGAGAAGTCTTGTTAAGCCTAAAATCGTACCTTGAATCACGGAACCCACAGAACCGAGGACTATACACGGAATGGAAAATGGAGAACCAAGATGTTGTGTGTCAATGGCCTGGAATCATATGTACACCTCAGAGAAGTAGAGTTACAGGGATCAATCTAACTGATTCCACCATTTCAGGTCCTCTATTCAAGAACTTCTCCGCTTTAACGGAGCTCACATATCTCGATTTATCAAGGAATACGATCGAAGGGGAGATTCCAGATGACTTGAGCCGTTGTCACAACTTAAAGCATCTGAATCTTTCTCATAATATCCTTGAAGGAGAGCTAAGTTTACCCGGGTTGTCAAATCTTGAGGTTCTTGATCTTTCGTTGAATAGGATTACGGGTGATATTCAGTCTAGCTTCCCATTGTTCTGCAACAGTTTGGTTGTTGCAAATCTGTCGACCAACAACTTTACTGGAAGAATCGATGACATCTTCAACGGGTGTAGGAATCTCAAGTATGTTGACTTCAGTTCCAATAGATTCAGTGGAGAAGTGTGGACTGGTTTTGGGAGGCTGGTCGAGTTTTCAGTTGCTGATAATCATCTCTCCGGGAATATCTCTGCTTCAATGTTCAGGGGGAACTGTACTTTGCAAATGTTGGATTTGTCTGGGAACGCTTTTGGTGGGGAATTTCCAGGCCAAGTTTCGAATTGCCAGAATCTAAATGTACTGAATCTTTGGGGAAACAAGTTCACAGGGAACATTCCAGCTGAGATTGGTTCCATATCCTCTCTCAAAGGTTTGTACTTGGGGAATAATACATTTTCTCGAGACATACCGGAAACTCTCCTGAACTTGACCAACTTGGTGTTTCTGGATTTGAGCAGAAACAAATTTGGAGGAGACATTCAAGAAATCTTTGGGAGATTCACGCAAGTAAAGTATCTAGTCTTGCATGCAAACTCATACGTAGGAGGCATCAATTCTTCCAACATCCTCAAGTTACCCAATCTTTCAAGGCTAGATTTGGGCTACAACAATTTCTCGGGACAGTTACCTACTGAAATTTCTCAGATACAGAGTTTGAAGTTCTTGATTCTTGCTTATAATAACTTCAGTGGCGATATACCACAGGAGTATGGGAACATGCCGGGGCTTCAAGCACTTGATCTCTCCTTTAACAAGCTGACCGGTTCGATACCAGCTTCATTTGGGAAATTGACCTCTCTTTTGTGGCTAATGCTTGCAAACAACTCTCTATCAGGAGAAATCCCTCGAGAGATTGGCAACTGCACAAGCCTTTTGTGGTTTAACGTGGCAAACAACCAGCTCTCTGGTAGATTCCATCCTGAATTGACTAGAATGGGGAGTAATCCTTCTCCAACATTTGAAGTGAATAGGCAAAACAAAGACAAGATAATTGCTGGTTCTGGTGAATGCTTGGCGATGAAGAGATGGATTCCAGCGGAGTTCCCTCCGTTCAACTTTGTATACGCAATTCTAACCAAAAAGAGTTGCAGAAGCCTATGGGACCATGTTCTCAAAGGGTACGGTCTCTTTCCTGTCTGTTCTGCTGGTTCCACGGTACGCACGCTTAAAATTTCAGCCTATCTTCAGCTCAGTGGAAATAAGTTTTCAGGTGAGATTCCTGCAAGCATCTCTCAGATGGACAGGCTGAGCACACTACATTTGGGTTTCAATGAGTTTGAGGGGAAACTGCCTCCAGAGATAGGACAATTGCCTCTTGCATTCCTCAACCTTACTCGAAACAATTTCTCGGGCGAGATTCCTCAAGAAATCGGAAATCTGAAGTGCCTGCAGAATCTTGATCTGTCTTTCAACAATTTCTCTGGAAACTTTCCAACGAGTTTGAATGACTTGAATGAGCTGAGTAAGTTCAACATCTCATATAACCCTTTCATTTCTGGCGCGATACCAACAACAGGACAAGTAGCAACCTTTGACAAAGACTCCTTTCTTGGAAATCCGCTGCTGCGGTTTCCTAGTTTCTTCAACCAATCAGGGAACAACACGAGGAAGATTTCCAACCAAGTCCTAGGAAACAGGCCAAGAACTCTTCTTTTGATTTGGATTTCCTTGGCTCTTGCATTGGCGTTTATTGCATGTTTAGTGGTATCAGGTATTGTACTTATGGTTGTTAAGGCTTCAAGGGAAGCAGAAATCGATCTCTTAGATGGGTCGAAAACCAGACATGACATGACTTCCAGTTCAGGTGGATCATCGCCATGGCTATCAGGAAAAATCAAGGTCATTCGCTTAGACAAATCAACTTTCACATACGCTGACATTCTGAAAGCAACCAGTAACTTCTCTGAGGAGAGAGTGGTAGGTAGGGGAGGCTATGGAACTGTTTACAGAGGCGTATTGCCTGATGGAAGAGAAGTTGCAGTCAAGAAGCTTCAGAGGGAAGGCACAGAAGCAGAGAAAGAGTTCAGAGCTGAAATGGAAGTTCTAAGTGCCAACGCATTTGGAGATTGGGCACATCCGAACCTCGTGAGGCTATATGGATGGTGCCTAGATGGGTCAGAGAAAATCTTGGTGCACGAATACATGGGAGGCGGGAGCTTAGAGGAGCTCATCACAGACAAAACAAAACTTCAATGGAAGAAACGTATTGATATAGCCACAGATGTAGCAAGGGGATTAGTGTTTTTACACCACGAATGCTACCCTTCCATCGTTCACAGAGACGTCAAAGCCAGTAACGTTCTTTTGGATAAACACGGGAATGCGAGAGTGACGGATTTTGGACTAGCAAGACTCTTAAATGTAGGAGATAGCCATGTGAGCACAGTGATTGCAGGCACAATCGGGTATGTAGCTCCCGAGTATGGACAAACTTGGCAAGCCACCACAAGAGGAGATGTTTACAGCTACGGAGTATTGACCATGGAACTCGCGACGGGTAGAAGAGCTGTTGATGGAGGAGAAGAGTGTTTGGTCGAATGGGCAAGACGTGTAATGACAGGTAACATGACAGCCAAAGGTTCACCAATAACCCTGTCAGGGACCAAACCAGGGAACGGAGCTGAGCAAATGACTGAGCTACTAAAGATTGGTGTGAAGTGTACAGCTGATCATCCTCAGGCAAGACCAAACATGAAAGAAGTTCTAGCTATGTTGGTTAAGATATCCGGTAAAGCAGAGCTCTTCAATGGCTTATCTTCACAAGGTTACATAGAAATGTAAAAATCTTTCTTTCTTTTCTTCTTTCAGATTTATTATACAGAACAACAGAGTTTTCTTCTTCACCATTTTTCGTTTCATTGTTTCTGATTCTTCTTGTACACAGAACCTCATTGTTATCAGACAGATAGGGATAGAGAAAGGTAGTTTTGTTCGCAATGTACAGAGACACAATCTGAAAATAAAGATCTTCTCTTCTTCTTGTCTATATTGAGTGTAAACAACGTTGGCTCTATCTCGTGTTTCTTACAAGTCAGGAAACATACAGGAAGAAAGAAACAGTACAATGAGTCAGGTTGCAATCTCTCTGATCAGCCAGTTTAAGCTCGGGAAGGCAAAATAAAGGACGAGAAACGACGGGACAGCCAAAGCAAACGTAACAAAGAAATAAACCCCGAGAACTGCAGCACTCACAGGGATTGCATATAAAGCCATCAACAGGAATATGACTACCAGAGGAAACTTAGCCAACAAATGAGCAACAAGAGCCATTGACTTACGTACCGAGTCATGGAGCCTCCCAGTTCTGAAGAATCCTCTGGTCACACCATTCCACCAGCTGCGATTGTCCAGCAACCCTTCATCACCCAAGGCGGTATTACTCACTCCATCACACCTATTTCTCAAGTCTCTCTGCCCTGAAGCAACCCTTTTGTTGTCGCTGGGTGCCTCCGATCTGGAGCCATTCATGCTTTCTACCATCCACAGAAGGTAAAAGTTCTTGGAAGGAAATCTGATGGTTCCATTGCAAACCAGCCTTAAAGAGAGAATATTGCACCAAGGGCAAGCAACGAAGAAGGGAAGCTGGAATGGTAAAGCAGAGGATTTGATGACAATGGCACGTTGAAGCCCTAAGAGACAGTACTTGCAGATTGTATGACCACACCATAAGACATAAGGTACATTCTCAACAACGTTGAATGATTCCCAGCAAATGGGACACTCCAATTTTTCTTCCTTTGTTGTCTTTCTTCCATCTCCTGATCTATCTAAAGTAGCTCTTCTTGGTTTTGTAGCAGCTTCTTCTCCCTTCGATATAAAACCTTCTCTGATCGATTTTGAAGCTAAATTCCACATAGCAATGGAGGGATCCACAAAGATAATCACTTTGAATCTTTCTCTCTGCAACAAGAAAATCACACACACATACACTACATAATCAGATATGAGATTTACAATCCAACCCCCAAAGATTGGACCGAGAACATACAAAAAGTAACGAACTTGATGAAACCCAAGAAATCATTAACAGAATTACAGAAAACGAAATACACTTACAAGAGTTTATCCGGTCATGAAGATGAAGATCATTGCAAAAACAAAAAATGCAACAGCTACGTCGTTGAGTTATATAATATCTCCGAAGCTCTGATGTAACCAGCGAGAAGAAAACCGGCTGAAAAAGAGACACGCGTCGTAAAACATGGTGACTCTGAAACGCCTTTCAATGTTTCCGCCGCCCCCACCGATTTCCTCACCTTATCCGTTTCTGTTTTCAGGTTTAACTACCAAAACGCATCGTTTCACTATACCGCCAAAATTAAACTACCGGTTTAGTTCCGTAATTTTCTATTACCGAAATCGGTTAAAGTAAAATAGTAGTTGTCGGTGAGAGTGAGCTGTACGCGTTTCTTCTTCTCCTTGTGCGCTTTCTGGATCGAACGAAGCATTTTCCTCCGACAATATATTTTTAAGTAATGACAATGTTTCCGCATTATTGGGTTTAATTCCATTTTTAAATTAGGGTTCTTCAGATCGACAAATCTTTCTCTTTCTCTTTCCCCGATCGGAATCATGCTAAAGATCTGAACTTTTTCTCAGATCCGTGAATAAGTAAGTACGGAGAGACAGAAACATACTCAGACTGATCTGAGGAAAACAAAGTTGATGGTCGCAAACCTGTAAGTGAAATCTATAGAGAGAGACGTTGAAGAAGAAAATGGGTCAAGATGGTTCGCCGGCGCATAAAAGACCATCCGGAAGCGGCGGAGGACTTCCGACGACGACGTTAACCAACGGTGGAGGAAGAGGTGGTCGTGGTGGTTTGTTACCTCGAGGTAGACAGATGCAGAAGACGTTTAACAACATCAAGATCACAATTCTCTGTGGTTTCGTCACAATTCTCGTCTTACGTGGCACTATCGGTGTTGGTAACCTAGGAAGCTCAAGCGCCGATGCAGTTAACCAGAACATCATTGAGGAGACTAACCGGATTCTAGCTGAGATCCGATCTGATTCGGATCCAACCGACTTGGATGAGCCTCAGGAAGGTGATATGAATCCCAATGCGACGTATGTTCTAGGTCCTAAGATCACGGATTGGGATAGTCAACGTAAGGTATGGTTGAATCAGAATCCTGAGTTTCCTAGTACTGTCAATGGCAAAGCTCGAATCTTGCTTTTAACAGGATCTCCTCCTAAGCCTTGTGATAACCCCATTGGTGATCATTATCTTTTGAAATCTGTGAAGAACAAGATTGATTATTGTAGGCTTCATGGAATTGAGATTGTGTATAACATGGCTCATTTGGATAAGGAACTCGCTGGCTATTGGGCAAAATTACCAATGATTAGGAGGTTGATGTTGTCTCATCCAGAAGTTGAGTGGATCTGGTGGATGGATAGTGATGCTTTGTTCACTGATATACTGTTTCAGATCCCTTTGGCTAGGTATCAGAAGCATAATCTAGTGATTCATGGTTATCCGGACTTGTTGTTCGATCAGAAGTCGTGGATTGCTTTGAACACAGGTAGTTTTCTGCTGAGGAATTGTCAGTGGTCGTTGGATTTGTTAGATGCTTGGGCGCCTATGGGACCTAAAGGGCCAATTCGTGATGAGGCCGGGAAGGTATTGACGGCTTATCTGAAAGGTAGACCAGCTTTTGAGGCAGATGATCAGTCAGCATTGATCTATCTCCTGCTTTCTCAGAAAGATACATGGATGGAGAAAGTGTTTGTGGAGAATCAATACTATTTGCACGGGTTTTGGGAAGGTTTGGTTGATAGGTATGAGGAGATGATAGAGAAGTATCACCCGGGATTGGGTGATGAGAGATGGCCATTTGTGACCCATTTCGTTGGGTGTAAACCGTGTGGTAGCTATGCTGATTATGCAGTCGAGAGGTGCTTGAAGAGTATGGAGAGGGCCTTTAATTTTGCAGACAATCAAGTGCTCAAGCTGTATGGTTTTAGCCATAGGGGATTGTTGAGCCCCAAGATTAAGAGGATCAGAAATGAGACAGTCTCTCCTTTGGAGTTTGTAGACAAGTTTGATATTCGCAGAACGCCAGTGGAAACCAAACCACAGAACTAGAGGAACACAAGGAGAGGATAGGCTCAGCTCTCATGAGATTGTGGACACGTATAGGTAAATTATATGACACTCACAAATGCAAAGCAAATTTGTTTGCCTGTACTTGCTACTTTACTGTTTCTTCTGCTTCTCTTTTTTTTGTTTGTTGTTGTTGCAAGAATATTTTAGATGCAAATTCTTTTTCCATAGATGTTTTTGTGTTTTCTTCAGTCAAATATATGGAGAAATTTCATACTTTGTTATTGCTCGTGACTGCTATATTCAAGTTTCAGACACTTGAACTCGTTGGCAAACTAACGTCGGAAGAAATGTTTAGAGAATCCATAATATTAGACTGTGGAATAAGGATGCCTGTTACATTGAACGATACAAGACAGATCATTTAACATACTAATTTCCTTCTTCGTAGCTACAAATCGCTCACGAGTTAGTATAGACTAAGTTCCTTAATATTACATGCATCTACAAGATGGGAATGACCAGAAGTGCTCACCGACTGACCAGGAATAGACAGATTAATGATTCATCCTCAGCTAGATCACTTTTTCAGGAGGATCACCAACTTTTTGACTGCTAGACGTATCCCTGCCATTTGCTGATAACTGTAAGGCTCGAGTGAGAAGAATGCATCAACCAGAGTACCGGGAAGTAATGCTGACTCAAGCTTTTCCAAGTTATCGCTACTGACATCGAGCTTTTGATTGGTTCCCAAAGGTTCTTCTTTTTGATATACCTGCGTTCCACACAGGGTATCATCTCCGTTGGATTCTGAGCTTATACTGTCAACCAGATAAGAATGGGATCAGAGGTTAGGGACTCTCAATGGATTCATTATCATATGTAAAAGATTTAAGAGAGAGTTGAATACTTACTGCAGTCTGGCTGTGGGATAGTTGGCAAAGCCTTCTTTCCTTATAACAGTGGGTCTCCAATCTGAGTTTGTGCTTGAGTCAGTTGGTAAGTTGTGCGCAGCAGCATCAACTGCGTCCAAGATCTTGCATAGATCAAGAGGGGCGTCAACAATAATATTCAACTTTGGACGACCTGCATGATCCACAAACTTCCGGCTTATTCCGAACCGAACTTTCAAGCTATGCCAACACAGATGCAGAGGGGTGTCGTTGTGAAATAGCTTCATTCTCAAGCTCCCACGATAAAACGGGACAAGACTTGCCCTGATGCTAGAAACAGATACTTCATTAACACCCAAAAATGATTCATCTTTGGCATCGGAATCGGGTGATGGAGGTGATTCATCCTGCTGTCTTACAGTTTTCGCTTCTTCTGCAGCATCCGTCTGAAGAGTTCCAATACGTAGTTTACCTATTAAAGTGGTTATATCAATTGGATCTTCTATATCATAACTTGATGCATCACTTTCTGAGCATTCCGTAAGAAGAGAAACGATGGGATGGTTTTTGACGATTGTGGCGTCCACGGAAGAGGAACTCGGATCAGTTTTAGGACTCGAGGAGGAAGAAGTCGAGCTTTCTCTGACTCCATTAGCCACTAACTTCCCATTACTTCGTGTTCTGGGACTTTTTCGTGGGGAAAACCAGCTCATGTCTGTAAGAATGTCAGGAACACTGGACTCCTGTAAACACCAAGTACTTAAGCTCAGTGATTTTCTGTTATCATGTCATATGACAAAGTATACTGCAGTCTTGCAGATCATGTTCAGGGCTTGGAAAAGTTCTGGTCTGCGAAGAAACATGGACACAATTTTTGCAAACTATAATCCTAAAAGTTACAGTTTATCACTTATTCAAGAAATGAGAAGACATCATTACCAGAAACAAGACGGTTGCACAGTACTTGACAACTTCAAGATTCATCCGGACATCATCTAAGCTCCTGGTGAATCATATCCATTGTTTAGTCCCATATTGAAACAACTGTTGAATCGCTAAAAGGCTCAGGGCATCGTTTAGATTTACCTGTGAGCTTGATCTCCTAGCCCGAAGTATGTAGCAAGTGATGCCATCTACATTAGTTAAAAGGAGTAAACTTTAGCAACTCTGATGTGAATCTAACAAGAAAGCTACAGGCATTGAGGTTTATCATTGAGAATCGGGAAAAAGAGAGACCTTCATGTCACCAGCTCTCTTCCCAAACTTCTGAGACAACAATGAAAGCGAATCAATTGTAGCTTTCGGCTCTGGCGGAGAGAGACCAATTTCTGCAAATGCTTCTCTTATTCTTACACAATCGAATCGAATTATGTTATGTCCCGCCCAAATTCGTCCTACAAAAACACCAAAATCAACACTTTTAGCTTCGTGAGAAAGAAAGCGAGGAAGAGAGAGAATCCCTTACCGTGAAGAATGTCATAGACCTTATCGGCGATTTCAGAGAATGTATGTGCAGAGAGAACTCCGTCGCGCGTAATGCCGCTACGTCGCTTTGTGAGCGTAGAGATTAAGGAAAGATCAGTAGGTCGAACCAAAGTGGAGTAACTATAGAGCTCCTCTAGCCTCCTTGGGCAAACTAAGATGGCCCCAAACTCCAAAATCGCGAAAGGCTCCCCTGATTTGGTCGGAACCGCCGTCTCAAGGTCGAAAAACGCTATCTCGCTTCTCTCATCGCCGCCCAGACTCGAAGCCATTGTTGAAAAGTGAAAACTGATAGAAAGAAGGAGAAGCTAATAGGTGGGTTTTAAAGCGAATGAGCTTCACGCGCCACGTCCTCTTTTTACGGAAAAAATCTAAACTTTGAGAGACGCAACTGTAGAATGAGGTTTATCTTGCGTCATCTGCATTCACTTGGAGTGATCAACAAATTTGATTCCTTTCTTCTACATTTTCACACCAAATCGCTTAAATCTAACCACACTTTGAAGCAATATCTTGAATCTGGGGAACCAATCAAAGCTCTTTTAGATTTCCGGCACCGATTCAGACAAAGTCCTAGTTTTGTTGACAGTTTTTCTGTTTTGTTTGCCATTAAAGTTTCGTCAGCTCAGAAAGCTTCCTCACTTGATGGTAGACAGATCCACGCTCTTGTAAGAAAACTAGGTTTCAATGCCGTTATTCAAATTCAAACATCTTTAGTGGGATTCTACTCTTCCGTGGGTGATGTCGATTATGCACGCCAAGTGTTCGACGAAACGCCTGAGAAACAGAACATTGTCTTGTGGACAGCGATGATTTCAGCTTACACTGAGAATGAGAACTCTGTGGAAGCTATTGAGCTGTTTAAACGAATGGAAGCGGAAAAGATCGAACTTGATGGAGTGATTGTGACTGTGGCTTTATCAGCTTGTGCTGATCTCGGGGCGGTGCAGATGGGAGAAGAGATTTATTCGCGTAGTATCAAGAGAAAACGAAGATTGGCTATGGATTTAACTCTGAGAAATTCACTTCTTAACATGTACGTGAAATCTGGGGAAACTGAGAAAGCTAGGAAACTCTTTGATGAAAGTATGAGAAAAGATGTGACTACTTACACATCTATGATCTTCGGGTATGCTTTAAACGGTCAAGCTCAAGAATCTTTAGAACTCTTCAAGAAAATGAAGACGATTGATCAGAGCCAAGATACTGTCATTACTCCAAATGATGTGACTTTCATCGGCGTCTTGATGGCTTGTAGTCACAGTGGCTTAGTAGAAGAAGGAAAACGACATTTCAAGAGCATGATTATGGATTACAATCTGAAACCTAGAGAAGCTCATTTCGGATGTATGGTGGATTTGTTTTGTCGGTCAGGTCATTTGAAAGATGCTCACGAGTTCATCAATCAGATGCCGATAAAGCCAAACACAGTGATATGGAGAACACTGCTAGGCGCTTGCAGTCTTCACGGGAATGTTGAGCTCGGAGAAGAAGTTCAGAGACGGATCTTTGAGTTAGATCGTGATCATGTCGGAGATTATGTTGCGTTGTCAAATATCTACGCTTCAAAAGGAATGTGGGATGAGAAATCAAAGATGAGGGATCGTGTGAGGAAGAGAAGAATGCCTGGTAAAAGCTGGATTGAACTCGGAAGCATTATCAATGAGTTTGTCTCAGGACCTGATAATAACGATGAGCAGCTGATGATGGGAGAGATTAGTGAGGTTTTGAGATGTTTAGTTTCTTGTATGACAAGTTTTGATTGTGTAATAGGGAAAAAAATGTAGACCAAAAGAGTCTAGTGGAAGTTAATCAAAGCCCACTTGTAGGAGCCTGTGGCCCAACAAATTAAATCAAAATTGATAACTTAAATAATTTTAAGTTTTCACTTTTATCAAAAAGGGGCCTGGGAAAAAAACAAATATCAAAGAAAGCCCAAAAAAGACGGAGAAATCAGATTTTTTTGAATTTAAGAAATTAAAAAAAAAAAAGGAGAGCTCCGTCTTCGTTGCTTTTTCGAGCGGTGCCTAGTCTCAACTTCCATGGCTGACATCTTACCTTCAAATTTTCTCAAACCAACCAAAAAGCTTCTTCTCCTTTTCTAAAATTTCATCAAACCCTATAGGGTTTTCTCAATACAATTGATTTTTTTTTTCTTCTTCTTCTCTATGGATACGACCCTTTCTCCCGCCGTGGAGGCGGAACAAATCGCCGACTCAACGATCGACACTGTTTCTCGTTTGATCGCCGGCGTTTTCTCCGGCGCACTTACTGGAATCTTCGCTATGGGTATTAATATGTTTTGCCGTTTTGATCATCTTTTGTTTGTGCATTTGAGTAGAGGAAAGTTTTCCCTTTTGTGAGAATTGTGACGATTTTGTTCCCTCTAAGTTGTTCGTTTCTATCCTTTTGGTCAACTCTTGATCTCTTGCAACAAATATTTCTTGTGGGCCTGCAAATTTTGTGAAAAAGGTTACATTTTTCTGTCTTGAGAGATTTGGTTGAACATCGTTCAGATCATTAGTCAGATTATCATACGTGTTCAACATCTTACAGCTAATGATTTTGAACTTAATTCTCACTTTTTAGACCAATCCTGGGTTTAAGATTAGGAAAGTGTGATGTTGTTGTCTCTAGGTTATTTGAATAAATCATCGTCTCTGCATGATCCCTATAAACCATTTTGTTTTTTAATGTTATTGTAGCTGGAGCTTTTACTGGAGCTGTAACTGGTGCGGTGGCAGGAAGAGCTGCACAGTATGGAGTTCTCCGTGGGGCTGCACTTGGCGCTGTTGCTGGAGCTATCCTCTCTGTTGAAGTGTTGGAGGCTTCTCGTGCGTATTGGTATTTAGAGCTGTCAGGATCAAGGGGTCCATCATCTATGGTTAGTCTTTAATTCTAACTTCTGTGCAATCTTACACGTTTGTCAATTTTGGAGATGGTTTTTGGAGTTTTTCGACTGACTTTATGATCGAGATGGTGAAATGATTCTGAGAGAAATGTAGTTTGGTGGAAGAAATAATGAGATAGTTTTGACATGTTACTGGTGGGCCAACTAAATTATGGGATGACAGGATGGCTTGGTTTAGTCCCTTGGTAATGGTAATAGGAATGATTTTGTGTTGCTAATGCCACGAGGCAGTCTAACAAAGGATTTTTAGCTCGACAAAGTCTGAGTCTGTTTTTTTTAATTGTTTTTTTTCTGTGGGAAGGACTTGAACCAATTGCACGGTGTTTTTGCAATGCTGGACAAGTGGACAGCTCTGTCTTTTTTTCCACCTACTGCCAAATTTGGTAGTGATGACTGTTTAAGTATGAGTAAGCTGAGCCCTTGGTATTTTTGTTTTGGATACAGGCAGATTTTGTAGAGCAACTGTTTCGTGGGAGACTGGTAGATGAACAACTTATGTCAACAATGATAAATTCACACCATTGGCAGGTTTTATTCTTACTCATCTGAATGTGTATGGTTAAAACAGAACATTGAAAAGTACTACTGAAAGTTACTATATGAACATGTAAATATAGTTTTTGAAGTGTTTGAAGGATGTCTCTTATGATCAACGCTGGCCCAAACTTCTTTCAGTGTCCTGAGACTATATAAGAAGAGCTAGAGTCCTTAGATTTCCAAGATCTGTAAATTTTGTTTTATATACTTTTGTTCCTGCATCTTACTGTTTCGCTTGATGTTTGGCAATCACCTCTAGTTTGAATCGATGCAGAAAGACTGATGTAACCAGCTTTGTCTACCTTTTATAGTTAAGGATTTCCGATGTAAGTTATGAAGAGCGGGAGGATGTTTATGGTGAACTGGAAGCTAGAGGCTTATCGGGTGACTCTTTAAGGAAACTACCATGCTATATAATGTCAAGTGAAATGGTCAGGAGGCAGGTCACTCACTGCACAATTTGTCTGCAGGTTTGTCTGCTTCTTGGTTTTTATATGAATTGATTGAACTATCATGGCCCTTTCTTCATCTTATACCTTGGCATTTACAGGACATCAAAACAGGGGAAATCACACGAAGCTTACCGAAATGTGATCATACGTTTCATCTGGTATGTGTTGATAAATGGCTCATCAGACACGGGTCATGCCCCATTTGCAGACAGGCAGTTAAAGATTAAAACACGACTGTTGCCGAGCTGTGTACATAGCAAAAACACATTATCCTTATATGTTGTTGTAACTTGTAAGTCTAAAACCCCTTTCTTCTGTATTTTTCCTCATTTCATTTAGAGCAATCTCAGCTTGAGCCATAGGTTTCGACTTTTGAATGTATATTGTTGTAGACATGAATAAGAATACCTACAGATGTATTGAAAAGAATATAGAACTCGATCAAGTCATGAACTGATACATAGTTAATTCTAATATTCCTTACGTGTCTATTGGGCAACTCTGAAATTCTTGACCGTACAACATCTATTAAAGGCAAAAAAAGCCCTCGAGACTCTATTCATGTTTCAATCTTTACAGCCATGGAACAATGTCGCTTGGGAACAGGGCTCTATTGATCTTGCTTTCACACAGTAAGGCTCATGGGCAGTCCCATTCTCAGCTTTGTTCAACACCCATGGCTTCAACCCTCCAAGGCCATGAGCAACCTCCACGAGTGAGGACCATAAACCTGTGACCACCAGCGCATCAGAACAACTCAGAAGGTATATCTCAGCCCATGCTCTCTTACTTTCCATGTTCCTCGGGGTTTTTTGGTAGTCCTTGTAGCTCGGCTTGTGAACGCTGATTATCTCTCCCATCACTGTTGGGTTTTCCCAATATACGTCCCTGATACTCTTAAAATACCCTGGAGAAGAAGATGAGATAAACACTGCCTTTGATTTTCGGTTCAGAACTTGGCTTGAAGGGAGATTTCTTTGTTTGTCAACTTCAGGAAGCAGCTTATGTCTAGTTCCACAAGCTAAAATCTGATCTATCAAATGCTGGAACTGTTCATTTCCAGACTCAGAGACCCCAATATAGATTCCTATTCTTTGATCAGCCTTAGCAAGATATGCGTTATAGTATCGTGTAATGAGACCCCAGACAACATTAGTTGGGTGAAAGAGATACTGACTTAAGAAGTGAAAAGCAGTATCTTTTTCCGGGAAGAGCATTTGAAGTTCCTGCTTGAATGACGAGACTGAGAAGAGAGATGGGAGAAAGAAACTATCCGCTTTTAAGATCAACCAGGGGGTTTCCTCCAACAAAACTTGACTATCCTCACAAAAGAAAAGCTTTTGTTGGTCACTGGAATCACGAACTACATGTCGATATGCAACCATCGGGTTGCCAGAATTGCGTAGAAGAGACTGCTCGTTGAAGTGGCTGTTGAGCGGAAACTCTGGGGGAAGAAACCAAGTAGTGTTTGGAAATGGCTCGCAGAAAAGATCAGCCATGTCAACTCCTAGTTCGACAAGTAAAAACCTATTTGTTAAGAGAGCATAAAGAAAAGCTGAAGCTAGACTCAGCATCCTATTCCCAAGATCACCATTGGAATTCAACCATATTACATATCTACAACCAGAAACTTCACCGTCAGACCGATCTCCCGACTTGAGTTTGTCAAGTGTTAAGTTATAGGATCTAGTGAATGGTCCACAACGTCTATGAAGATCCTCGTATCTTTGTAATCTGTAATCCAGGTAAGAGGATTGCTTAAAAGGCGATTCCTTTCGATATAAACTCGCCTCGTACCTGCTCAAGCATGATTCTTTATCAAAACTAGGCACAAGATTAATGTTGCCAAGCTGTGCCTTCTTCTCGCTAAGTCCACCATCTGATTCGATTGCTGAAAAACCAGTTAGCCACCAAAGAGTGTAACTAATGCAACATAGGAAAAAGGGAAACACATGCAAGATTCATGTGTTTAACAAAACCAACCATTTTGGAGAACGATTCATGCGTAAATAAAGTAACTTTTATGATGGGACATTTGAGATAATCCACTAAATGTAGTCTCAAACAAAGAGAGTAAAAATCAAATATTTACCTTGGTGCAATCTGCTCTGAAGAACTCTAGAGGCTGCTTCAGTCTCAATAACATCATCGGAAGGTGGGTCTCTGAGCACCACGGACAGAGAGAACATAACCGAAGCAACCATAAGAACCGCCAGAAGTAGACCCATCGTTTTCATCGAACTCAAACTTGGTTTCATCATCGCATTCAATTCGCTAGACCCGGTTCGAGTATCCGAGTTGGTGAGTCGGTCACCCGCATCCGAGTTCTTCTTGCCCCGCTTCATAAGGTTACAAAAACCGGGTCGGATCCTAAAATGAGAATTCGGGTATGGAAGAAGAGAGGTTGGTGACTGGTGAGTAGGGTGATTAAGCACAGTGGAGGGAGATGAAGTCATCATGTGATATGTTTGAGAGAAACAGAGTGTGTGAGTACGTGGCAGAGACAACGACAGCTTTTTGCTACGGTTTTTAAGAACATTTTACCATTCAACTTTCTACTAAAATTTTGATAAACTGTTTATTATAGAATTTTAATGCAGATTATTTTTTGTCAAAATCTTAATCATTCATATTACTGTAGTTTATTTAATCGAAAGAAAAACTTACAAGTTATATTAGTATATTAGTTAAGACTTAAGGAGTATAATTTTTTTTTTTAAATGATTTTAACACAGTATGTGTAGGTAGTATTATATATATAACTGACACTCTAAAAAAACTTTATTGGTGATGTTAATGGCTTTGAATTTTTTTGTATAAGATTGTGTTTTACGGAGAAACATTTGTTTAAAAAAAAACACAATTACATAGTAACAGTGGACTCCGCTATAAATTATTCAACGAAATTCAAAAGGACAATTCTATATATTATGATTTTTTAATGTACTGGATGATTAGCTTTCGAATAATTCATGCACAGGTGTGATTGTATTTAGAATGTCAATTGTTTCTTAATTTGTCAGGTTATGTAATTGTGATTTTTCTTAATGTCATATCTTGACCCAAAATATCAGAGTGCATGGTCATATCTAGTTGCTTCGACATTTTTGGATGAAAAATTAAAGAAATAAACTTCGATTTGTATTTCAATTACTAATTAAAGAGTGAATGAATATGTACCTCGATCATAAATATTAACTATTAGCCCATCATGCCGCTCGACATGGAACAAGGTCGAGGAAAGTCCGTGAAAGGCCTTACAAGCCACCACAGCTTCAAACTTATCGGTATTCTTCTCTCTAAGATTATTCAATTTTAACACATGTAATTCTACATTTTGAGTTTTCTTCGAATGATTCAAGATGAATATATCTATTGTTCATTAATATTTGTAAGAAATCCATTTTGTTTTGGTATGATGACATTTACATGCGTGGTTTACTATACACTTTGATACCATATAGGTGGTCATGAACTTTTAACTTAAAATCAATTATCAAAATATTTGATATATATCATAATATATATTGCAGAAAATGAGGAAGAATTATAGTTTTGTTTAATTCTTGTAGATTTCTAATTTTTTATGTAGTAATATTGAATTATATATCTCCATTTCTGGTTTAAAATATTCTTACAGTTGAGTGTTTAATTTGAGCCCCTCCACTTTACTATATCATTTAAATCTCACTGACATAGGTAATAATAGTGAAACGTAGTAAGTTATCGCTGATGATCGTACGCGTTTAGACATCACTGCTCGTGACTCCTTTCAGATTTCTAACGTGGCTTAAATGAAAATATCATACGATGTAAATGTTATGGCCCTATGTGAAAAATTTCAACTTACTAACATCATTATTTAAAGAAACCTTTTTTTGTTTTTTTTCCCACACGCGTGTCTTGGAAAAACGTATTCTAAGCACGTGGAAATTGAGAAAAACATTGGAGACAAACTTGACATTTAATTATTATTTGTTTTTTTAATTATTTAAATTATTTTTTATTGTCACCAATTTTTAGTATCGATAGATTACGCGGCCTTGAATGCGAATACGTCAAGAAAAGCTTCTGTTTTTCTTTTTAACTCAAACGCAGGAGACAGGAGTCAAAGGCTACCTCATTCATGTCGGATCCGAGTTTAAGTATGTGATTACGTTGTGGTAAATATGAGCATTCAAATATTTCAGATTGGTGGGGATAATAATTTAGGAATTTCGGTTAGAAAGATTTTCTATCGATTAAAACCAAATATAACTTCGATGCAGTTCGTTTTGGCAACTTCGTGTAGGAAATAATGCCTAGATGGCTAGACCATTTATGTCGTTGTAGACGCCAATACAAAATTTTGTATAAAGACATATAGTTGCATGACTCGCAAATACAAGTAGAATCATTTTATGTATACTTTATGTTAAGGAATTGGTATCCCTAAAAATTATATCTGGGAGTAGAAATTACAGATTTCTTTATGTAAAATCACAAGATGAGATAATTATATATTTGACACACACACAAAGAAAAAAAAAAAAAAA
>Ga0041059_1000405_pt1 | contig 32100 bp, 26 predicted proteins | sample AraColnosormetaG_FD_56232 | JGI IMG/M metagenome (GOLD analysis project Ga0041059, IMG submission 56232) | Arabidopsis roots microbial communities from North Carolina, USA - Col MF nosort | ecosystem: Host-associated > Plants > Roots > Unclassified | place: USA: North Carolina | collected...
AAAAAAAAAAAAAAAAAAAAAAAAGCATGATTGCTCAAAAGAACGGCTCTCTTTGTAATGTTACAGAATGTTGATAGAGACAATTACTAGGTTCCCTTTCATTATCTCAGAACTAAATTTGACAAGCTGTTCTGCATCAACAAAAAAACAATTCCTTACGACACTACATCATTACATGAATTAATATATGTTCCATATATTAATATTTCATAAAAAGTGTGACATTTGTAGTAGCAATGTGAGAGAAACGACCGTTAGTGGATCTATCTGGAAAAAAGCGAAACTGCTGGACTGCTTTTATAAAACAAAAAAAAATCTTATTGTAATACCGAAAATAACCCTGCTCACCTTCCACGGTTCCACACCTCTCGCCAGCTATACTTTACTTTCCCGAAGAAAAAGGTTAAAGGGCATCTCATTCCTTTCTTAGTCACATTTGGCAATAGTACCCTCTCCTTCTCTGACCTATTCACAAAATTGCCCCGTCTCTTCTCCACACAGTATAAGAATGCTGCACCGTGACATGACTCTGTAGTAGAGAGAGAGAGAGAGAGAGGTAGACAATGGGAGTTATGAAGAAGTGGGCGTCGCTGAAGAAGAAGAAGCTGCAACAAGAGGAGGAACAAGTGACGGCTAAAGAAACACAGACATGGCAGCGATTAAGGAATCTGTTTTCAACGTCGTCTTCGTCTTCGTCTTCGTCGGCGAAGTGGAAGCGAGTTGAGATAATAATGCTGACAGAGATAGTAGACGGAGTAGTTTACAAGGTCATGTATGTAGTTGAAGCTTTCGTTCTCGTTTCCACGCTCTGCTTCTTCTACCTCTGTTGTGGATGCCACATTTGATCCAATTTTTGTTTCTCTCATTATATTATTCTTTCCAATTCATACTTCCTCTCTTATGGGGTTTAGTGTTAGTCTCAGTTTTATACAAATAAGCTTATATGTAATCTGATCATTCCATCTTGTAGTTCTACATTATAATGTTAGACTCTGTTATTCAATTTCTTCAGAAGATGATAACAGAGACGACACTCTCAATAACATGGGTACAAAAGACATGTGAAATTGGACCAAATTTGCAGCCACTACTAACTTTTTCCCTTTAAAATTTGTTGAAATGGTTATGTTCTTCTATCATTTTTGTAAGGCAGGGAAACATCAAAGTTTCCAATTCATCTGCCTTAAAAGTATGTTATAGTCTTTTTCTCAAGGAAGGTCCACATGCTTCCACATTACGGATGTACCAGCCTAAAAGGGGGTTTACCATATCATGTGAATGTATCAAAAATAATTCTTAGGGACTATTTTCTTGATCATCCATCTCATCAAGAATCACATATTTTCCAGTCTGACTTGGAGCTTGTAACTGCTTCTCTTCCTCTGTTTTGTGCCCCTTTTGTAGTTTATCATATCTGACAAGACATCAAAAGCATACACCGTTCGGTTCCAATATACAAATTTGACATTGTATTCATTTCTCAGCATATTAGATGTTTAAACAAGCAAGAGTTACTTACTTGTACCAGTTGAACAAACTGACACCAACCATAATGATCATCAGACCCACACCTTTCAGCCACGTAAATTCGTCATGGAAGTAAAACACTGCAACCTGTTTTGCACAGAGTCAAAGAACAACACAATGAAGATTTTACATCCCCAAATATATCAGCAGCAGCACTGATACAAAATTCTTCTGGAGGCAGGGACATGTAGTTTAAGCAAATTCTATAGTGAATGAGAAGCCAGTTCTAAAGACACTAGTTCTGTTTTATCGAGTATGTCTATTAAGAGGCCAGACATGAACTCATAATCCATTCTAGAAAGCAAACTCCAAACAGGTGTGTCTATTTATATGGCATATGACCAATATAATCTCACCATCTTAAGATATCAGTCCCTTGTCTAGAACATCACCGCAAGGTTTCAATCAAATATAGTTCAGACTTTCTAGCTTAAGAATACGAGGAAAGTAGAACTTACAAGCTAGACCTCATCAGTTAGATATTCCAAAAAGTTTATGAATATAGGACATACCACTATGGTGACAGCCTCTTTGACAACTCCCGCTATTGTGACGGTTACAGCACTAGTTACGGAAACAAGGACATACTCTGTCAAAACCTGAAAGAAAATATTAAATAGTGAGCATGGAAGACTGATCACATACGAAACTAGAGTTTCATAAGATGCTTCAACCTCCACCTATCAAAACAAGTTCACTCTTACATAAGGTTTGTAAATTGTTTAGTAAATGCTCACCATACAAAAAGCCAGTGCTCCGCCAAAAAGCATCAAAAAACAAGTTCGAGCAAAATGTGCTCCACTATCAAAGTATTTGTTGTCTCTAAATTCACTCCATGGATCCAGAAGGAGAGAAAGAAGACCAGTCGCTATAGCCATCACTGGTGCCACACAGCTCATGAATATGAATGGATTTTTCAGTCCTAGATAAACAAAACAAAAACAAGTATAAATTTATTTCTAGGTCTTGTGACTTATAAGAAACTAAGAAAGACAATTATAGATTTGAAAACACCAAGAGCAGAACCCACCAAATGTTTCTTTCTACACATCATGTTGTCGTCAGAATGGAGCAAAACATCGGAAGACAAAAACCACAAAAAGTAAAGGTAAAGAGTTAATATATAAAGATCCAATGTATGGTTTAACAGAAATTAAAAACTGAGTTAAAGAATATACCTGCAAAAGAACTTGCGTCATACACCAGCGGAAACCAGACATGACAGCAGCAAGCATGACAAAAACGAAACCCCAAAACTCAAATTCTGTCTCCTTTGCAACTGATGGTGAGAAAATAACAAGTTTAATGGCTTTGATTTAGGAAAAAAAATTCAACTAAAAACTTCTAGATAGATTTTGTAGCAAACAGGTCCAGGAACAACGGAGTACAAAGCAATATAAATGACAAAGAAAAACATACCTGTTAACAACACTCCTGCTGAGATCACTGAAATAATGCCAAAAAGTTTCAGGCTTGGAGACTCCAGCCTAACCAGCGAAATATTGTGTCAGGATAACACATGGAGTACAAAAAATTGTAAAGCACAAATCAGGATAAAATAAACAATTAATCGTTATGTATAAAGCACCTGAAGGCAAAAGCAAACAGAAGAAGAAATATTGGGGCTGCAGATTTGCACTGCAAGTGGAAAAAACACATGCATATCATTAGACAAGTCTCACCTTGTTTCACCCGCAAATTCCAAAGAAGTTGCATAGACCTACCATAGTATATAAAATAACTAACCATTGTTGCAAATGTAACCGATATGAAGACAAGTGACTCGTTACTTAGGTTTATATCCATAGCAGTTCCAAGCGCTGTTGGTACAACTGCGAAAGGACAGGCCATGTGGGTAATCAGTTTATGGAAATATAATATATTCAACTTTCGAAAAACTGAAACAGAAAAAACACACTAAATCTTCCCCTCTCGTCCTCACTAAATACTGTAGATGATAATTGCATTGCATAAATTGCAGAAAGTTCTCAGTACTATGTAGTGAGAATAAAGTAGAAAGTAATGGCTAAAGGAATGCCCTGGTTTTGTTAGTTTACCTCTAACGAAATAGTCTCTCCATGATATGGTAACATCAGGCTGAAATCTCCCCGACCAATACCATGTTATCATCTTTGATAAAACAGCTTGAATAGAAAAGTGAATGGTATTCATTAATAAGGGAGCAGGAAATTTCCCTAAATCATCTCCTAAGAGAGTTTTGTTGTACCTAGAAAATAAGCAAGTAAATTAAATGCTAGTTGTATGGAATTAAAAGAAGAAAAAGAAAATGTTAGTCGCAAAGACATACTTACAGAGTCAGAAATGTGCTGAAAGTGTACCATACAAGTATAAAGAAGAGTGTTTTAAGCACGTCAGCAGGAGAGATATCTACTTTTGACGCTTTAGGCAATGTTTCAAGGGTATCACCGGAACTGTAACCAACATCAAAACTTCTGGAGCCGTTTGTCTCCTTCCCGGTCTCATTTTCAATACCAAAAGTCTCTAAAACCTGTTCTCTATCTACATCTCCCTCATTGGATATGGTTTCCATTGTACCAACACGGAGCTGCACTCTTTGCTCCATCAATAATCTGAACTCACCAGCAAACCTTTTCGGCTTCCATTCACAGACAACTGTGACAAAGCATGCAATCTAGTAATCCAGCCTTTCTTTACTCAACAGGTATTTAAAAAAACACGAGTACCCCTGTAATGGACAGCTCTCTTGCCTCGGAATTTCAAGGAAGAAAGTTTTATATTTGACCCATACGCATATGTTCAAATGGTACAGTGTCCAATTCTCTCTGGCATATCCCAGTGGGCTAATTGAATTAGGAACCTAAGATGTTGGTGAATATGCAATGCAGTTCTCTGGAACTACTTGACCTAGAATCACAAACACAAGCTCAAGTAAGTCAAGTATTTCTGTGAGAAATTCCTCTGGAGAAAGTGGAAAGCAAAGCAAACAATCACACAAGAGCCACATTTCAATAAAGGCAAGCTTCTCTAATACGCCGATGCAAAGATTCAAACCGAATGAAAGGAAGCTACATTTAATCTGATAAGAACCAAAAGAGTTCACCGACAGAAGAAATTGAATACATAAACCATTCTTTAACAGGGCCGCTTCAAGAAGAGATTAATACGTCACTATTGGAACCTAGAAAAAGCAAACACGTAAAAAGAAGGAAATCTATTCGAATGAATCTGAGTTTCACGAAATCAGATGTAATCCAAATCAGGAAAAGCTCAATGATTCTGAGCTCAAAAAAAGTAACGCAACAACGAAAAGAGAACTCCTCGCAATCAATCTGGATCGGGAGTGAGCTCAAAATTCATAGATTCAAAGCTAACGAACGCGGACTATGAAATCAGCATAATACAGATAGGGAAAATCAAAATTTCGCCAGAATGGAAGAAAGAGACCTACAAAGAGAGAAGAATCGGCTCGTTGGATCTGATCGAAGCTGCAGGAACTTTGTGTGTGTGTTTGAAGATAGATTGATTTTGGAGTCGCAACCGCAGGTTGTTGGAGTTTGGTGAATTTTTACGAAATCATTACCGCTCGGAGTCTGCAATGCAACTTGCATTTACCTTTACACAGATTATATTTGTTTTCACAAGAATTAATAATTTTCATTTTTAATGGAGTTCGCGTTTTGACAAAAAAAATATTGAACCAAAAAAGAAAAATGTTTTCCAATAAAAACGAGTCGTTGTCATTTCTTGTCCGTTTCCGGAAGAAAATATCTTTTAATCTTCAAGCAGATATTTTCGAATCCAGCGCGCGAAGTTAAAGCCACTCATTTGTTTCATCGATCCTACTTCCTCCTGTGTCACTGCAATCACTCGCTCGTCCTTTTCTCTATTTCTTCACCGATCGAATCAATCAGAGATGGAGCATGAATCTATCACCGCTCGACGCAGGCTCGCTGCCTTCGCCGCTCACTTCCCGGCAACCAGTTACGATTCCGCCTCCACCGCATCTCTCGTCCCCTTGGTATTCCCCTTCTCTTTTTGTCTCTCGTTTCCTTATCTGCAAGCCTAGACCCCAAGGATCCGACGGTTTTCGAATTAGACTTTCTGTATTTCGTTCTCCTATGGTTTCTTAACTTGGTTAGATAGTTTTTCTGATCCCTTGACCGATCTCGAATCTCGATGTGGATTTACTTGCAAAATTGGAGCAGATCGACCAAGTACAAGAACAGTTAGTCTGATTCATTTTGGCTTAAACCTTGATTTCGTTTAAGGGTGTTGCAATGGAAAGCTCAAACTGTTCAATTATTGAAAGTCATATCATGCTTATGGATGTGTTTTTTTATACTTGACTCTGCCTCAAATAGGTTGGTTCACTGATTCCTTTATTTTGGTCTAATGGATCTCTTATTTGTGTTATGCCTCAGAACTGCAGCAGCAGTTTGAACACTGTCATCCAAAGGTGTGACAACAAAATCTCTTTTGCCCGGCAAGCATCATCTGAACAGGGCTTTTTTATGAGGCCAGCTTCACCCGATGATGTCCTTGAGGTACCATAAGTTTTTTATTATGTTTTGAAGTCCCTCCTCCTTCTTCTCTGGTCACTTACTGTCTAACTACACTTAGTTAACAAAGTCATATCTGTACTGTAATGTAAATATGCCCACACCATTAACCTCTTCTGTCACTTGTGATGATGATTCAGAACTTAGGTATGAATTTGAAGAACACTGTCGTTAGAAGGGGTGACAACAGGCTGTATTTTGCTCGGCAAGCATCTTCTGCACAAGGTTTTTTTATGAGACAGGCTTCGACTAATGAGGTACCATTAATTTCTTATTATTATTTTTCAAAGTTTCTCTTCTCATCTATACTTCTGTAAAAGAGAATTGATTCAAAATGTTTTTTGCAGAGGACCATACCACATGATGCTGCTGCATCTACCAAGTTTTCTGCTACCAAAACAACTGGCTTCGATTCTTCTTCACCTGCGTACGCTGCACCACACTTTTCTAAGCCTGCAAAAGAGGACATCTTTTTTCCTTCTTTATCACCAAATCTGCAAAAGGAAAGGCCTAAGCTTGATCTTCCTAAGTTAGCCAATTTAGGTACGAATACAAATATAGGTGTATTCCACTCCAATAACACTACTTTTCTAGTCCTATTATAACCTGATACTTTTCTTAGAGAACTTAATGATTTCTGTAGTTTACAAACACACAAATATTACTAGGTATAACTACTAAAGGTGGTTTCTCACCAGCCTTGATCTACAGAAACTAGCATCCGTACTTCAAACAAATCCGTACAAATGAACATGAGAACTTACTTAAAGAAGTTTTTTTCCTTTTGCAGGTACTGTTTGGTCTCCCAGATCGAATGTTGCTGAATCGACACACAGCTATGTTGTGGCAATAGAGCTACCAGGAGCCAGTATCAATGATATAAGAGTGGAGGTTGACAACACAAAGTAATCCTGCTGATACACATCTTTTTTCAATCTGTTCCCATTACTCACACAGTAAAAATGCATTGTGTAACAAAGGTACTTACCGTTCTGCTGCAGCTTGACTGTGACAGGTAGACGCACATCTATCTGTCAAAAAGTTGATGCAGGCACCAAAGCTTCGATCCTTGGATATCATAAGCAAGAAATACTACAAGGACCATTCAAAGTTTCCTGGCCACTCCCCAGCAATGTGAACAAGGATAATGTTTCCGCTGAATTTATGTAAGTAGAAGCTATACTTACTAACAATCTAACCGTATGATCAAACAACTATTCTCCTTAAATCTTTCAATCCTAGAGTTCATATGATAGATTCTGCCTGTAGGTTTTAGCTAGTAGTGCACACCTAAAAAGTAGTCGTTTTAGAATCCAATTTTACATCTTAGTGCCAGTCAGTCATTAGCTTGAATTAGTTTAGATAGAATTTAGCAAGTTTTATAAAGAGCACTAACATCCAATTTATTATTGCGTTTGAAACAGGGATGGGATTCTGAGAATAGTAATTCCAAAGCTTTGAGGGTTCATCGTTCTGAAACCATATATAGATACGGTAAACATTGTGTGTGATATAGCAGTTTGTGTGGAAAAGAAAAATATCAAATCATGAAGAAAGTTTGGTCTTTTATGTAAAATAGTTTGGTCTTTTATATATCACAGATTGTAGACAGGCATTACTCAAAGTGAAGCCATGTAAACAATCCATAAATATATAAAAATAAAATCTTCATTACTACTACCAAAAGCCAGAAAAGAAAAAGAAAAAAAAAAGAAAAAAGCTCAGAAGCATCTAATCATCCTAAAGCTGGGGAAATCTCAATCTACTCAACTACGTAGCAAGCATTATTGTTGTAATAATTAGGAACTGGTCCAAGATAATCAACAGTAGCAGATGGCGTCTGAGACGGGTATGCAAAAGTGCTTGCAGGTAGATGAGTAAGCTGCACATACGTACCGGTAGCATTACAGAACGCCCATGGGGCACCTGAAGGATCGTAGGAGACAAGCTGAGGCTGCTCATAGTTCTGGACATATCCATTGTGGAACACAGGATATGAAGCTACATTCTGCTGGCACATCAAAGGAAGAGTCGGCTCTGGCACAGGCGCAGGGGCAGGGGCGGCAACGAGGTTGCTTTTCCCAATTCCATAGATCAATCCTCTAGCAAATCTGGAATCTTCATAGACATGTTTAAGCTTGATGAAGACAAGTGCAGTCATTAAGCTGTCTGAACCAGCGTGATGTGCTCTTCCCACACGAGTGATCTGAAGTAGCTGGGCTAGTTTGCTTAACCCGAGGTGTTCACCTAGTCCTTCACAGAATCCAGCCATGACCTTGGTGTCGTAAACTTGACCGAACACTTTGACAACCTCTGTTGCAAACTCGCCGTGAGTCTCTGGTAGCTTGCCATGATTGAGGATACTCAAGAAGTAAGCGAAATCGTAAGCTCCTTGGAAAGTGACGAACTCAACGTGTTTCTGAGAACGAAACACAGTCATAAGCTTAGGGAAAAACCCGTAGCCGAACATATCAACTCCTTCGTCTCTAATCTTCTGCAAATCCAAACCATGCCTCCTCAAGAATTCGATGGAAAGCTCGTTGCGTGTGTCTGATGGGTCGCCGAAATTGGAGAAGTTAATCTCCCAAACACCACCGATCTCTCCCTTGGCGTTGAAAAGAGTGAAACCACACTGGATCAGCTTGGTGTTCTCGACATTACCTTTCATGGCTCTGTAACATTCGTCGCTAGAGGAATCGAAATAAGTGCGGAAAATAATGCCAGGGTACTCTGTATCGAAAGCGATGAGTGGGAATCGCTTGAGACATTCGGCCATACGAGCCATCTCTTCATCGACGTTGCTTCTCCATACTCTCCTCGCCAGCGGTTGATGAATCTCGTTCATGATGATGATTTCTGCAGATAATAAAAATTAGGGTTCTTTTCTTAGGAGGGAGAGGCATGAATACGAGAAGTCTTTTTGGTTTGATTGATTGTGTGAGAGCATTAGGGTTCTTTATAAAAAAAAAGAGAGTATTTATCCTTTTCTTAAATAAATTCGTGTACCTGAGTTTCCTTTTTTCTCGGATTTTTTCTAATTAATTAAAGATACATAGCTTAAGCTAATAGCTTGCTCTCCAATTAATTTTAACGCGGTGTTGATCATGACGGTTTATATTCTCTCTGATTATAATTTTATTTGTTAATTTAATTTCTGTTAAATTTAATTTAGAAATTATCTTCTTCTTTTTTAATTTTCGTTAGGAGTTAGGAAATTCTTGTAGTTATCTTTTACTTTTTGCTACTATATGGTGCTTTTACTCTCTTTTTAACCAATCCACAATTTCCTTTTTCCGTCCCAAAAAGTAAATTACATATAATTAATAGATAATGGCAAAACTTCCAATACAAGTATTAGATTAATATGTAAAATGAGTATCAATTAGTGTTTAAACTTTTGATTTTAAACACTAAGAACTTGAATGGTTATTGTTATTAGATGCTTTGACACTAATTATAGAAATCGCATCATACCATTTTAATTCTTTGTAAGTCAAAAACTTATCCATAACATTAAAATATTTTGTTTTATAAAACTTTATATTTGACAGCATTTATCCTCTCATACCAAAAGTTTATGATATCAAACTAGTATAATTATTTACTAGGCTAAACTATTATTGTATGTGTTTTATTAGTTTAAATAAATTTTATAGCGGTAATTGATTCGCTTATAGATGTGTTTTGGTCTTGGACATGAAAATACAAAGGTCCATATAATTCTTCTACTTCATTTTTTAATTTCGTTTTTTCCCTTAATGCCTGTTAGGTGTTCGATATAATTCCGCAGAGAGTGTGGGTATATACAGCGACGTTGTGGAACGCGGAAACTCAAAATAGCTCCATATACTCTTTGAGATACTATGAGGTTCCTCCTCATGAGATCACTTCTGGTTCACCCATGTGGTGGCTCCATCATCAATGTCCGATCAACGACTACGTCTGCTCAATATGTAGCTTCCAGATCAAGAGACCCTGTTTTCGAGAAGCTCATGGACAAATACAAGAACCTTCTCAAGGTCATTGCCATACAAGACCTTACCCTCGCCAATCCAACAGCTGATCCTCCCTCTCTATCCATTGAGTTTCTCTCCAGGCTCTCCCAGAAGCTCCACCTTAATCGTGGCGCTGCTTCTTTCCTGCGAAAGTATCCTCACATCTTTCATGTCTTGTATGATCCTGTGAAAGCTGAGCCCTTTTGCAGGTTAACTGATGTAGCCATGGAGATTTCTCGCCAAGAGGCTTTGGCTATCACTGCTACTTTGTCTCTTGTTGTTGACCGGTTGGTTAGGCTCTTGTCTATGTCCATATCAAAGTCCATTCCGCTTCGTGCGGTTTTTAAGGTTTGGAGAGAACTTGGGCTCCCAGATGATTTTGAGGACTCTGTGATCTCAAAGAACCCTCATCTTTTTAAGCTTAGTGATGGTCATGAATCCAACACCCATATCTTAGAGCTGGTTCAGGAAGAAGAGAAAAGACTGGAATTTGAGGCCGCGGTTGAGAAATGGAGGGTGGTTGAGTGTTCTAAGGAGGATTGCAGTGTCGATAGAACCGAGATTCAGTTTAGTTTCAAACATAGTTACCCACCAGGAATGAGACTGAGCAAGACATTTAAGGCTAAAGTTAAGGAATGGCAGAGGCTGCCTTACGTAGGGCCATACGAGGACATGGTTGGTAAGAAGAAGAGTAGATCCGGTGTGATGGGAATAGAGAAAAGAGCGGTTGCGATTGCTCACGAGTTCCTGAATCTGACTGTAGAGAAGATGGTGGAGGTAGAAAAGATCAGCCATTTCAGAAAATGTTTTGGGATTGATTTGAACATAAGAGATTTGTTCTTGGATCACCCGGGCATGTTTTATGTGTCAACTAAAGGGAAAAGACACACTGTCTTTCTCAGAGAGGCTTATGAAAGAGGACGTTTGATTGATCCAAATCCTGTTTACGATGCGAGGAGGAAGCTTCTTGACCTTGTTCTCTTGGGACGCCATGCTGCTTTATCAGAATCTGGGAACACTAGTATGTCTGAACAAGAATGACATTACGATTTTTCAGGCCCTATTGAGTCTGAGCTATGCAATCTTCCATATGGAAGTGTATGAGACACTTGAGAGATTAGGTCCACCAAGAATCAGGCAATGTTTCTATGGCGTTTGTCCGAATTTCGGACTAATTGGCTTGCTCACAAGCAAAAGCTCGAGATAATCTGAAAGCAGGAAAAGCGAGTTACTTGATGTAGCGTAAGTGAGTACTTGGATCAATACTTGTCTACGAAACCAATGTAGGAGTAAACGGTCTTTGTTGTGTACTTTTTTGGTTATGTATTGTCGACAGAAAGGTTAGAAACTAGTATCCAAACTCAATACGTCTTCTTTCTTTAGATTTTGCTTGGTTGCTAATTGCTTCATGTGGCTTTCCTTATTCTACTAAAACTCTCATCTTTGTTCTTGTTCTATTTTTTACTTTTACATCCTAATTTTTTTGAAATATTATTTTTTGGAATAAAATTTGAATTCTTTTTCTTAACCTTTATCACTACCAGGGTTTAAATTATAAGTTTAATTATATAATGTAAAAATTGTGAACGTTATTTATGTATTGAATTTTTGATGGATGGTTTTTGTGGAAAAAATGGTTATAGAAAAAATTGTGACAAGAAATGAGTGAAATAAAAACCGAGAGCCCATGAAAGGAAGCCACGTAAGCTGTTCGGAGCCACATCTCTTGTCTTCAAAAGTACCAAACTTCATTTGCTTCTCCAAACAAACAATCTCTTTCTCTTCTTCTGCCAAATTCCACAGGTGCGTTTCACTCTTAGCTCATCTGTGTAATCTCAAGCATTTTCTGCTTTGTTTGGTCTGAATTTCTGAAATCTTTTGATGATAAAAATTTCTATGAAATCTCGGTCTGCTTGTTGCATGATTCTTACTACCTGGGTTTTGTTCAGCAAGTCTATTTGTCTTTATCTGTTTTCTTCTTAATTTGACTTTAGGAATGTCTAATAATGGTGGATTCATGTGTTGAAATATAGACTAATGTTATATCCAGTGGCAATTTCTACAAATTTTTTTATCTTGGAGCATGAAAATGTTCCAATCTTTCTTCATATGCGTCGCTAATGATCGCTTATGTTGATTATAGTCTTACCAGAAACTTGCATGTTGTTAAAGGTCTCGTTTTGTTTGGTTGTTCTTTGTTCAGATTGTTTTTTTTTGTTCACGCCATGGCTTGTAATCGTCTGTGCAGATGGCTGCTTCATCGGCTTGTCTTCTCGGAAATGGATTATCTGTCTACACAACCAAACAGAGGTTCCAAAAGCTTGGGCTTGATAGGACATCTAAAGTTACAGTTGTGAAGGCTTCTTTGGATGAGAAGAAACATGAAGGGAGAAGAGGTTTCTTTAAACTCTTACTAGGAAACGCTGCTGCTGGAGTTGGTTTGCTTGCAAGTGGAAACGCTAATGCAGACGAACAAGGACAAGGGGTTTCTTCGTCTAGAATGTCTTATTCTAGGTTCCTAGAGTATTTAGACAAGGGAAGGGTTGAGAAAGTAGATTTGTATGAGAATGGGACTATAGCTATTGTGGAGGCCGTTTCTCCTGAGTTGGGTAACCGGATTCAGCGTGTACGTGTGCAGCTACCTGGATTGAGTCAGGAGCTTCTCCAGAAGTTGAGGGCTAAGAATATTGATTTCGCAGCACATAATGCTCAGGAGGACCAAGGTTCTCCAATACTCAACTTGATTGGGAATCTTGCATTCCCTGTTATTTTGATTGGCGGTTTGTTCCTTCTCTCGAGAAGATCCTCTGGTGGAATGGGTGGCCCTGGTGGTCCTGGCTTCCCACTCCAAATTGGTCAGTCGAAAGCAAAGTTTCAGATGGAACCAAACACTGGTGTAACTTTTGATGATGTTGCTGGAGTCGATGAAGCCAAGCAAGATTTCATGGAAGTGGTGGAGTTTCTGAAGAAGCCTGAGAGGTTCACTGCGGTTGGTGCCCGGATCCCAAAAGGTGTTCTTCTTGTTGGTCCTCCTGGTACCGGGAAAACCCTGTTGGCAAAAGCCATTGCTGGTGAAGCTGGTGTGCCCTTCTTTTCCATCTCGGGTTCTGAGTTTGTTGAGATGTTTGTCGGTGTTGGTGCATCAAGGGTCCGCGATCTTTTCAAAAAAGCCAAAGAAAATGCTCCATGCATTGTTTTCGTGGATGAAATAGATGCTGTTGGTAGGCAAAGAGGAACTGGAATTGGTGGAGGTAATGATGAAAGAGAACAGACCCTTAATCAGCTCCTGACTGAGATGGATGGTTTTGAGGGTAACACTGGTGTTATCGTAGTTGCTGCAACCAACAGAGCAGACATTCTTGACTCCGCTTTGCTAAGACCAGGGCGTTTTGACCGGCAGGTATATATTTGACTAAATGCCGTGTGTCTGTGACTTTCCATTGATCCTCTTTATTGCTGGTTGCTTATTGTGTGTTGTTGTTTGATGCAGGTATCTGTTGACGTTCCAGACGTTAAGGGAAGAACAGATATACTCAAGGTTCACTCGGGGAATAAGAAATTTGAAAGCGGTGTTTCACTTGAAGTAATAGCCATGAGAACACCTGGATTTAGCGGAGCTGATCTTGCAAACCTCTTGAACGAGGCTGCCATATTGGCCGGCCGCCGTGGAAAGACTGCAATATCATCAAAAGAGATTGATGACTCAATTGACAGAATTGTAGCTGGCATGGAAGGAACAGTCATGACAGATGGGAAGAGCAAAAGCTTGGTTGCTTACCATGAAGTTGGCCATGCCATATGTGGGTAAGTCAGAATCAGATTAGATGATGTGTGTGTTATCAAAAGCCTAAATTTAAGTTCATTGTTCGTTCTTGCAGAACATTGACTCCAGGGCATGATGCTGTTCAAAAGGTCACGTTGATACCACGAGGCCAGGCTAGAGGTCTGACTTGGTTCATTCCCTCAGATGACCCAACTCTAATCTCCAAACAGCAACTCTTTGCAAGAATTGTTGGTGGACTCGGTGGTAGAGCTGCCGAAGAAGTCATCTTTGGTGAGTCTGAGGTGACTACTGGTGCAGTTAGTGACTTGCAACAGATCACCGGTTTGGCTAAGCAGGTATCTCTTCTACACTCCCAGCTTCAGTATTTTTTTCTGTTATCCTAAACTAGTGAATGAACTTGACAGTATATCATCATTTACTTGCAGATGGTGACAACATTTGGGATGTCTGAAATCGGACCATGGTCGCTAATGGATTCATCGGAGCAAAGCGATGTCATTATGAGGATGATGGCAAGAAACTCAATGTCTGAGAAGCTTGCAAATGATATTGATACAGCGGTGAAGACATTATCAGACAAAGCGTACGAGATAGCTTTGAGCCAGATTAGAAACAATCGTGAAGCCATGGACAAGATTGTTGAAATACTTCTTGAGAAAGAGACTATGTCAGGCGATGAATTCCGAGCAATCCTATCTGAATTCACAGAAATCCCACCTGAAAACCGTGTTGCTTCTTCAACATCCACATCAACACCAACACCAGCGTCTGTCTGAGTAAGAGACCTTTGAATCTCTGTGTATATTATCTTGAGATACTTCCCCATACTGTGTAACAGCACATCTTAATTTCCCTAGTTGGAGTATATATGTATACGAATTCGATATACAAGGCCTTATTTCAAACTCAACCATAATGGCTTAAAGTTTAGATTCAGTGCATAGTCATACATAGACCCATGGTGAAATTACTAGTCCTGGTCCGATTCCTGAAATAAGCTGCAAGAGACGTGACACAAAACTGAGAAAAAAATCCAATGTTAAGTCACAATCTTACTCATAGAATAAAACTTCGCGATAGAGCTCCAAGATTCAAGATAGTATACATTTACTTACATACACACCTACTACAATGCAATCCCCAAGGAATTGTAGACACAAGATAAGAATCAAACCTTAGACATTGACAAGCAAATGCTTATGGGAAAGTTCTAATAATCCTACAACACCTGAAGACCATGATAATCGATAACATCACACATTATTATTCAGCTCCGATTCAATTACTCTAAGACCTAGAAAACAAATGATCCAAAGTTCAAACCTTGAAAGGATAATTCAGACTTTATTTTCACCAACTGCTCCATCTTTCTTACCCTTCTTCACCCAAACCATAGTACTTGTTGTTGCCCTAATAACACGTGTAGACGACCAATCATGTCTCTTGTTTTGGTAATAACCTTGTTTGCTAATCAATCTGGCAGTTCCCTTGACCTCACTTGTCTCTCTTTCCTCTTCTACTTTCTTCTTGATCCAGCATTGAGTTACTTCCTTAGCAGCATTCTCTCCTTTGGACTTGAAAACCCTCCTAGTGTTCTCTTTCACCGGATTCTTCTTCTTTTTCTCCCTCGAATCTACACCATCTTCGTCCTTGTTGCTCACAATTCCAGAAACCTTAATTTCCTCTTTCTTAACGCATACTTGATCCCTTTTCCACCGATTCACACTACAATGCATACGAACACCTCCGCTTAAACTATGTTCCTCGAGCTTCACTTTTGTTTCCATGGCCTTCACTACATTTTCTTCTTCTTCTCTCCTTCGTTGTCTCTGATCAACCTGCTGTTTCACTCCTCTCTCTACAAAGTCTTTTTCCTTTTGTTTCTTCTCTTTCTCCTTCAGCCAACGTTCCTGAAGCTGAAGAATGGAGACGTAGTTAGCCGGAATCAAAGCCACACTCTTCTTCTTCTTCTTCTTCCCATCAATCTTCTCATGATCCTCCATTGATTCTTTTTTTGTTTTTTACTTTGAAAAGCTCATCAGTCAGTCACATTATTACTCCATCAATGCAACAAAAAAGGAAAAGGGTAAATAGTGGGGGGACACTCGAAGCGATCGCACAGTAAACGAAAAAGCCGTAAGTAAGGCCCATTGGGCTGAAACTGAACCCATATAATTCTCCGTTCACTATTTTTATACTACTAGAGCGTCAAAAAAGTTACATCCCCAACGATAAGAAAAGCATAATAATAAATAGAAAGAAAAAAATCAACAATGGACAAGCAACGTTATCTTTACAAACATTTTCTTCACAGTTTCGTTTTCGTTCAGATCCAATAAACAGCCGAATCCAAATTTGATATCCTCAAGAGATCATCCAATTACAAATAACAATAATAATAGTAATAAGAATATTAAAAAAAAAAGATCAGGAAAAGCTTTTGCTTGTTGTTAACTTCAACATCCTGCAAACACATTTCCCTGATGAACCCAAACACATCTATTTTCCTCCTCCTTTGATTGTTTGATTGATTGCTCTGCAAATAACAAAGCTTCTTCACATCACCATTTGTTTTTTTCCCCATTATTACTCTTTCACTACCCTTTTCTTCTTTTCTTTCTTTCAATCTGACAAACACATACAGACCAACAAACTCCCAGTCTCTTCTATTCCTTGTCTTTGTCTGTCTAACCTCTTCTTTAGCCATCTATGCACATCAATCATTCATTGTATTTATCAGAACAAGATCATACATTGTCGCAGAAAGTGAGCAAATATAACTGGAATTGATTGAGATCATAAGAGGGTAAAACCTGGCAAAAGATCTGGTTCCAAATCAAAGGGCTTCATCAAGTTCACGCATAGAAAAGTTTGAAGCCTCTGATGCTTCAGCTAGAGATTCAAGCATGCATGTCACTTCAGTAGTATCGTCCAAGTAGTATTTAGCCTTGCTTGGCTTTTGCCCAACTGTGCATGCAAAGACTAGAGCATTATCACAGAGTAACCTTTTCGACATCGCATTACCAATCGCTTCAAACATGTCTTCATCAGATCTGTCATCTCCAATACATAACACGAAATCAACCGGTTTTCCCTTTCCGGCCATTGATGAAAATATCTTTTCTGACACGGATCCTTTGCTCACTCCCTATTCTCACACAAGAACAAGCACAAACGTCTATAATTAGATATCTTCGACAACCTTAATGCTCAAATTGAGCAGAAGAGAGGTAACTTACCTGAGGCTTGACTTCTACTATGTAGTGACCGCTTTTGACTGCCACTGGCTCATTAGCTAGAACACTCTCTAAATGCTCTAGCATTTCCTTCGCTTGTAAAGAACCAAAGCCTGGATCTGCATCCCGATATTGCCAAACCAAAGCGCTCTCTTTGATTTCAATGGAAGAGCCATCAGTCGATTCAGTGTACTGCTTCATTACAGGTTCCACGATCTGCATCCACCCAAAATCAGAGCTCTGCCCACATGTCTCCCATTCTTCACTGCCTGACCACCTAAGAAAAAGACACAAGGCATGTTACTAACCCTTAAGTAGGAGAATTTTATATTTTTAAACAAGTGGTCATAAAAAGTAGAGAAGAAAAGTACTTTAAGAAGTATCCATGCTCTGCCGCAATTCCAATTTTTTTGCACGGAGTGAACCACTTGCTTAAACTTTCCCTCCCTCTTCCACTGACAATGAAAATTGAATTCTTCTTGTCCTCGCAAAGTGCATCCAAAAAGTTAAGAACTTCCTGGCTTGGAGCTTTATTGATGGAGTTTTGAGGCATCAGAGTGCCATCATAATCCAACAGTATCGCTCTGCTTTTCGCCCTTTTGTAGTCTGACACAATGCACGGTATTGAAAGCTTTCTAAAATTAGGATCGAGTGCAACAACTCTGAAACCAAAACTAATCCCCATCCCCCAACACCTTTTCTTGAAATGGTCCACACATATCCTCTCTAGGTCTTGCAAGAAACTTCTTGACCAATAAGCTACATCGTGAGTACTAACATACCGGAAATGTTTCTCATGCCGTAGCTGTTTCTCAGCATCACTCATTGAGAGGGCCTCATTTAGTGCTTCTCCAGTAGCTTCAACGTTCCATGGGTTTACGCGTATAGCCCCACTAAGCGAAGGGGAACATCCAATAAACTCTGATGCAACCAACATGCTCTTCTTTGGGCCACTAAAGTCTGATTCAGACCCAAGTAAACCTTGTCTACAAACGATATATTCGTAGGGAGTAAGGTTCATACCATCTCTAACAGCTGTAACGACCACGCACTCAGCAATATGGTAATAAGCATTTATTTCATTAATCGAAACCGGAGTATCAATATATATGATAGGTTGATATCCAGGTTTCCCAAACTCTCCATTGATCCTCCTGCAGCTTTCTTCGATTTCACCACGTATTTCCTCTACATCAATACCTTTACCCCTAGCGGGATTTACAATCTGAACCAGAACAGCCCTTCCCCTCCAATTCGGGTGCTGCCTCAGCATTTGTTCCATTGCTAGAAGCTTCAGGTTTATACCCTTGAAAATATCCATGTCATCGATACCAAGCAACACTGTCTTACCTTCGAAACGATTTCTGAGCTCCATCACCTTACCCTCCTCTTCTGAATATCTCATCACCGATTGAATCCGACCCATGTTGATCCCCACTGGCATGATCTTGATTCCCACAGTCCTCCCGTAATACTCCAGCCCAATGTAACCTCTCTTAGACTGATATTCTAGACCCAACATCCGACTGCAGCAAGTAAGGAAGTGACGAGCATAATCGAACGTGTGAAAGCCAATAAGGTCGCTGTTTAGTAACGCCTTAAGTATCTCCTCCCGAACAGGAAGAGACCGGTATATCTCAGATGAGGGGAAGGGACTGTGAAGGAAAAATCCCATCCTTATCCGGTTAAACCGCCTTCTCAGAAAAGTTGGTAAGACCATCAAATGGTAGTCATGAATCCAGACAAAATCATCATCTGGGTTAATAACCTCAATTACTTTCTGGAAGAAGAGCTTGTTAGTCGCTACATAAGCCTCCCAAAGAGACCTATCAAATCTTCCACCATGATCAGCGGAAAACGGAAGCATGTAGTGAAAAAGCGGCCATATCTGCCTCTTGCAAAAACCGTCGTAAAACTTTGATTGCAAATCAGGTGGGAAAAACGTAGGAACACATTTAAATTTGTCCAACAGTATCTGCGCCACATCGTCTTGTTCATTTGAATCAACATCAACGCTCAAAGATCCAACATATAAAATCTCCATATCCTCAGGCAACCCGTCCTTGAGCTGCAAATACAGAGAATCTTGATCCCAACTAAAACTCCAGCTTCCATTTCGTTTCTCCGCCTTCAATGGGAGCCGGTTAGCCACAATGATCATTCGATCAGAGGAAACCGAAGAAGGATTATCGGAAGACACACTATACGCTTGATCTTCATCAAACTCAGAGACATTACCAGGAACAGTCATTACCCTAGGAAGCCGCCTACGCTCTCTTCCCATGACAGGGAAATTCCCTGATGCCAAGTCTAACAGATTCGTGTACGACCTAGAAATCATCTTCGCTTGTCTCCAATCCCCCAAAAGAATCCAAAACCAAACACTGCTTCAATAAATCTGCATCAGAAGAAACCACAAAAATGCAGTAAGGTCAATCTCCACGAACAAACTCAACAAGATCTACGATACCAAAAATTATTTTACAAAATCAGTATTTCCACTAATTTGAATACCCATCAAACCAAATCAAAAGCTTGAGCAATACCCAGATATCCAAAAATCAATGATATTTACTAATCATCCTCTATCACTGAGTAAAGAACAAAAATAAAAAACTGAGCTTTACGACAAAATCGAATGAATGATACATTCTTATCCTCTACAAGCAAGATCCATGAAATTACAACCCAAAAGCTAATCAAAAACGGAAGAAAGATTCACCTTTCAGATAAACGAAAATCTAAATCGGAGCGACCCGATCCCTCAATTCAGTAAAACACAGGAACCCGAAAACGAAAGAAACGAAATTTGAGCCGGAAAAAATCTGATTGGATTAGTGACGAATCGAGACTCACCTTTTTGTTCCTTGACAAATGAAGAATCTGATCTTCTCTATCTAACCCAAAAAAAAAAATGAAACGTGAAATTTAATCTAGGGTTTATATGAAAAAACTCGGAAAATAAAAATTAAAAAATCTCTGTTTCCAGCCTCATATGTGTATTTTGGAATAATATCATATATGCCCCTCTACTCTATAGACGAAACTACTATGACCACTATATATTTATACTCCAAAAGTCAAAAGTTTCTTACCATAAAGAGATAATACCCTTTTCCTTTTTATTTTAAAACAATTATAGGTTGGCCTTTACATACTTTTTCACAAATGATAGTAGTAAGAACACATTTGAAATTTTCACATATTTTTTATGAATAATATTTGTCGTCTAATACATCATTATTATAAAATATTTTAATATTTAATTTATAACAAATAATTTGGTATATTAGTAGGGAAAAACAACCATGAAGAATTTAAAATTGTTAGTTCAAAAGTATATATATTGGGTGTTCATGTGACATTATAAAAATATAGGGGAAAAATTAAAAACTAATGAAATAAAGGAGGGAAAGTGAAAATAAACGTAAAGTTATACGTATAAGAGTCGTAGTACATCGTGTGTGTATGGAAGCTCTCTTGGATATGAAATATTATTTTATGTTTTTGATATTTTTGTGTATTTTTAATAATAAAAGGTTTGGTTTTAGCTATGATTATTTACTGGTCAAATCGAAGGGGCTTAAGACTCTCCTCTGGTTACATTTAAAAGGAATCGAACGACCGTCACCGAGTCGTTGCTTTGCTTCGCTGTCCACAAGTACATGTCATTAAACAACGTACTTGAGGACCAATTGGATTTGTCCGTGACGTAGAAAGAAGGTGACAGCCTCAGTGGTAATAGCACTTCCCTTCCGTTTAGAAAATTTGGATAAGGCTAGTTAGCCAGCCGGACTCGCACTATTGCCAGCTGGCACGAGTACACCAATGAGTCCGTTACGCGCGAGGAGAAGCGCGTGGAGGATCGGACACGTGATATGGAGAAAGAACGTGAGGACGCGTGATGCCGTGTGCGATGCGATGTGTGGACCACTTTTGGGGCTAAAATAGCTAAGTGACTTACCAAACGTGTCTAGGACCTCGTTTTGGACCGTTTGACACGTGTCGAAACAGGGGACGCTTTTGAGCGTGTGGTGAACCAGAGTGATCAAGTGTCATACGTTTTTGTTTTGGATGGTATTCGTTAGTGGAACAGGAATTAATTAAAAATGGAAGCATATGGGAATAGATTTATTTATGGTTAATGTTGGTCTATAAAAAAACAAAGACTACTCCGTATGAAACTAGTTGGTCAAATTAATTGTTGGTTGCACATTGTCTAATATTGTCTTTAATGATTGATTAGTTGTAGGCTTGCAGTTACAACCTCGATAAGATTTTTGTGTTGTCAGATTGTAGTTGTTGTGATTTTTAAAATTGTACCTATATGTGAATAAATATATTGAGAAAACAAAATATATATACATGAGTCTAATTAGGATGATGTTATTGAATTATTGGGCTTTCAAGATTTTCCTTAGTAGAGAGATGGACCAGAAATGTTTTAGCTATTCTTTGTGTATGTTGCATAAGTAACACGATTGTTCGGATGGAGCAACATTATAGTAAGGTGTTATGTGAACCGTAGAAAGTTTCTGAGTAATACATAATTTCAAAAATTTATAATCTAATAAAAAAGTAAACTTGATATTTTTAAAAATCAATACAAATATCTCTAATTTTATAAACTCTCCAGGTTGCTAGCTAAGGAGTAGTAGCTACATTCATTGAAACCCAAACTTAAGAAAATGAAAGTAAATAGTATCTTCATCCTGAAGATAAATTTTAGAAAAGTAGGTGTATACTGTTTATTGTTAATCTTGTTAAATTGTAATTAGAAAACTGTATTAAGTTAAAAATGATTATGTTGTGAGTGGAAGTTGTTAACAATATATGGAGAAGATTTCCTAAAATGTGCAACTAATTAAGCGGAATCATCTTTTTAAAAATTTAAACTTTTTCTGTTCAAAAACAAAAAGAAGAAGAAAAAAGGGTGATTTAGAGCCAACCCGACAAAAGCTTTCATCGTCATCATCTGAATCATTAATTCATTATCATCAAATAATACAGCAGCAAGCAACACAGTAAAACCCAATTCCCTAATCCCAAAATTCGATCTCTCATCTGATGGCTGGTTACAGAGCCGATGAAGAGTACGATTACCTCTTCAAGCTCGTGTTGATCGGCGACTCTGGTGTCGGCAAATCGAATCTGCTCTCTCGGTTCACCAAGAACGAGTTCAATCTCGAATCCAAGTCTACTATTGGTGTTGAGTTCGCTACCAAAACCACTAAAGTCGAAGGCAAAGTCGTCAAAGCTCAGATTTGGGATACTGCTGGTCAAGAGAGGTCAGATTACGTTTCCTCTCTTGCTTTTTTTTTCCTGCTTACTTTATTGAAAATCCTTAGGATAAGGTTTTAAAAAACCATCCTTTTTGGCTCGATTTCGTTGTTGAGTTCTTGTTGGATTCGCTGTTTATGAATTCATGGTGTTTGATTTATGTATCTGAATCTGTAGCCTGATTTGGATATTACAAGTTCAAAGTGTCTTGTTCATTTTTCCTTGTTGGTTTACTAGTTACGACTATTTGTGGCAGAACTAGAGTTTTCTGGTTTTCGGAACGAAACTGGTTGTGTCTGAATTTGTAAATCTCTTAGACTTGAGCAACTTTCAATATGGTTCAGAATCTCAATTGTGCTGAATATCGCTCGCAGGCTGCAGTTTACTCGGAATATACTTTTAGGTTTTATTCACATTTGGGCTACTAATGGTTTTCTTTTGTGGCATAGCTTCTGTGTTTGTAAGATTCTTGTTCATAGATCTGTATCCCTCATATATGGGTCTACTTGATTAGCTTATTCAATCCTCTCCTGTCTAGGTCAATTCCCGTTGTTAAAATGTTGTTTGTAGATATCTGTTATCTAAACCTCGGTTACTATACTAGTATTGTGCTGTTCCATCCGTTTCACACATTGATATTTGTCTGAGCTCGTCTGTGATGAACTTCTGAACCCAATATACTTGTTGAAAACAACATTTCTTTCATCTCCTCTGTCTTGTCTTGCACTAGACATAGATAACATTTTGAATTTTGCAGCAGAATTCTTCATTAACTCTGCGATTGTAACTTTACAAAGTAACCATTTGGTAGATGGATACCATGTAATATGGTTATCGAAAATAGTCTAACTTTGTGTACTTAATCTGTAATGTTACTGAACTTATTATTGTAGTTGTTATTATATCTTTGTTAACAACATCTGAGAAAATGCTGGTTTTGTTTATGCTATGATAGATACCGAGCAATCACAAGCGCTTATTACAGAGGAGCTGTTGGTGCTTTGCTTATTTACGACGTGACAAGGCACGCAACATTTGAGAATGCAGCAAGATGGCTAAGGGAACTAAGAGGACACACAGACCCAAACATAGTGGTGATGCTTATAGGGAACAAGTGCGATCTGCGTCACTTGGTGGCAGTCAAAACAGAAGAGGCTAAAGCCTTTGCTGAGAGAGAATCCCTCTATTTCATGGAGACTTCAGCTCTAGACGCAACCAATGTTGAAAACGCATTCACGGAAGTGCTCACTCAGATCCACAAGATAGTGAGCAAAAGAAGTGTTGATGGAGGAGGAGAGTCGGCTGATTTACCGGGAAAAGGAGAGACGATAAACGTTAAAGAAGACGGATCGGTTCTTAAGAGAATGGGTTGCTGCTCTAACTAGAGTGGGGGGATTGTAGATTTGGCTTGATTTGGTTAGGGTGAGACAACAAATGATAATCTCTTTGGGTCTTGCAATCAAAAAAGAAATAAGAAACGATTACTTTTAAGATCATGTGTATGCTTTGGTAACTTTGGCCTGTAAGGTCCTTTAAAATTTAAGTACATGATTGGTAATTTGTTTTCAACACTCCCACCACTTGTAATTTGTAAACTTGTAATAAACTGAAGAAATGCAAATCATCACCTACGTAACATTTCGAAAATAGATCTAGCGACTTTTAATTTAAGAGGATGATTATTTATCCCTCTAGTCTTTTGTGTTGAGAGAAGAAAACAAAAAAACATCTGTAGCTAATCTTTTGGACATGACATGGTTTAATATTATCACCTCGTTTTTCTTTTGTCTCTACGTATCTGTCAGAATTGTTTTACAGACAAAAACATATACAAAAATACACGAGGAACAGTGTCTCTCTCCACTCTCCAGGCTACGGAATAAAAAAAAAAAAAACGCAATTATCAGCATCTGATTTCTCAAAAAGCTGAATATGACTTTACTACGGGTATAGAAGCTGATAATAGTCGTGGTTAATATACTGTTGAACCTGTCAACTATCAAATAAAAGTAGTAAACCTGCTTTTCTCCTCTTTCTCTTCAGACATGCACAGTTTTTAACTGTTTTGTAATCCTGTGCTCATTTGTCGTCTCACATGCTCAGGTATTAGCCTGTTGATTAGCTCCATTGAAGCTCCACCTAACTGTTTCCACATCCAAAGAACAAATTGGGTTATGTTGAAGTTCCACTAAAGAAACATCATCCTTTGCTATTGATTTTTACCTCTTGTTTGAAATTGAACAATGGCGGTAATGGACGACCATTTGGAAGACGGGCGTTTGGCTCTCGGAGTTCATTGAAAAACGGATGAGCACATGCTTCGAGCTAAAAATAGACAGAGAACAAGACAAATGTTAAAATGAATCTTAGCTTTATCCAACACTTGGAAGATTCAAAAAGAGTTATCACTGACGACTACTTTCGATTATAAAAAAAAGAGGGAGATACTGACCGCAGTGCAGCGTAGACTTGGTGAATATTGAAGAAGCCGAGATGCAAGGTCTATTGCTTCTGGAGGCATCCGTTTATGAAAAACCTGGAGGTCAAGGGTACAGTATATGGTTGATGCTATAAATGAATCGCTTCAATGTATACTGTGTAGGTAATGAGTTCAGTAATTGCTTAACCAGGAACAAAAGGTGAGATGAACTACCTTGTGCCAAGGGTGAGCTTTGATTTGTGGGAACCTAAAATCTGTGTAGTTCGGGTTCATACATCGAATTTCTTCACGAGTTGGAGTACCAAGAACCTAAAACAAGGTAGCAAGTGTACTTATGGTAACATATTTACTAGATTCTAGTCTAATACCAAAGACAAAAAAGAGCACATCCATTAGTCTAATAAAGGAGACTTCACCTTTATGATCTCCACAAGCTGATCAACTGAATTTTCTCCTGGAAATAACGGCTGTAGAGAGAGAGAGAGACTGGCTTAATATAACATTGGGTGCGCACTTTTTGCATTTTGCAGAGACTCTTTATTTAACAAGGTAATTAACGCATAAAAATCCACACTAACCTGGCCCAGAAGAAGCTCTGCCAGTACACAACCAGCAGACCATATATCTATGGATGCTGTATACTCTGTGGCGCCAAAGATCAGTTCTGGAGCACGATAATAACGGGAGCAGATATATGATATGTTTGGTTCACCTTTGACCTAATAGTGAATTACCAAAAATTTAAAAGGGTTACCAAAACAGAGAACATGCTGCTCGCACTTAATGGTATAACTCACACTTATATGGTAGCTCAGTGAACTAGATGCGTAGATACATAACCAAGCCGAAAACACACAAAAAAGGTGAGATAATGAAAAGATAACACCCTTACCAATACTTTTGCACTTCCAAAATCACACAGCTTAACCTGATGGGTCAAGGGATCAACCTACAGTATGCACCAGAAAGTGAGATCCAGAAATAGTCAAGATTACAAACCACATGGCATGCTAGATAACGTACCAAGAGATTTTGTGGTTTCACATCTCTGTGGCAAACACCGGGAACAGTATGGATGTAAGCCAAACCTCTAAAGATCTGCACAATAGATATTTCAAATCAGTTTCAGAGTAAATTCTAATAAATTATAATATTTGTGAGAACTAACTGCAAATAACAGTACATACTTGATATGTGTAAAGCTTGACATAGAAAATTGGCATCCTCTGATTAGAACTAGTATAGTGCCTCAAAACCCGGTATAAAGTCTCAGGTACATACTCCATAACAAGGTTGAGGAAGAGCTCATCTCTACTCGTTGTAGAGAAGAAACAGTGCTTCAAGGAGATGACATTTGGGTGATCCATTGGTCGCATTAGTTGCAACTCACGGTTTTTATAGCGTCGATCTTGCAAGACCTTTTTAATGGCTACTGATTCTCCAGTTTCCAAGCATTTCGCCTAAAATCGTAAATTTCAGACTTGATCAGAAAGAAAGAAGAGAATTTATGTCCTGGAACCGCTAGTACAGAGAAGCACAAAATACCTGAAAAACAATCCCGAATGAACCTGTTCCAACAACCCGCTCAGCCATGTAACTAATGGTCTGTAGGGGACAGAATGAAGATCATGTAAGGGAGAGATGAATTAATTTGACTTGAAAAAGGGTTTTAATGGGAAAGTAACACTTGCTGGAGCATTTGATGCGAAATGAATAACCCAGACCCCGCAGAAACCTTACACATGGTACTGTGCTATAACCGTAAGTGTTAACTACTAGTTAGTTATCTAAGAGATTTTGCAAACATTAGCATCAAACCTGCTTTGGTTCGCCGTTTTTGCCTCCAATAGTAGTGGAAATGATATGACCAGTAACAGCGTCATTTCCCTCAATAACAGCTGCAGACATTTCCTGCAATCCACCTCACATATTAGTATAGACATTAAACTATTTTGATCAACTACAAGGTGGAATAGAGATGGCAAGCATTTACTGCATCCGATTATTTCAACAAACCTCAGGATAGGTATGACTGTATGAGAATGCTGTTATTGCTATTATACAAGTGGTCGGAATTAACTTATATTGAAAACGTGAAGCTAACACATATAAAATGTACCAACTAACCAGTTGTCAAGCCAATAGAAGCACTCAAGCAAGATGCAGAAAGAATAAGAAAAATAAAGTAAAGCATGGGTTAACCAGAGGTAAACAATGGTGATAGAAGTTCAAAAATGTAGTGATTTTAGACGTCAAACAATTTATGGGTATTAGATATAGAACAAAAAAAAAAATCATAGATACAAAATACAAGTCAATGGAAGAAGTTCTGCCAGAGTGAAGGACAAGCCATAAGACAAAATTCAGAATAAATGTCGATGGCAAATAGAAAAGAGAGAGAGACAGAGACAGAGAAGCAATGGGCCAAGAAAACCATAACTAAAGGAATACTCCGAAACCTACCGAGAGTGAATTCAGAGATCTACAAGTAAACTGTACTTTGTAGAATGAACAGTGTTGAAATAAATAATATCCAAACAAGCAAATTGTTGTACTTGAAAGTGAACAGTGTTGAAACAAACAATCGAAATATCCAAAAACAAATATGAAGGGGAAATATTCAACCTAGTTTACTGAAAATGTAAGTTTCCCAAGCGCAAGAAACTATCTCAAATTATTTTACACTAAATTTTTCAACAAGATTCGAAGATTACTGCTACTTAGATCTCCGGTAGAGAAGGTTGAAGTAGTAGCTGGGAGATACCAAGAGTAATCTAGCTACTGCATGCATACAAATGAAGTAAAAATCACAGTCTCCTATCAAAACGCCTCGTCGGAGAAAGAAACAAAAAAACTCTCCGGTGAGCTCAGATCAATACAAGCGACGAACAAACACAAGAGCACGAGAATATAGATCGATTCGACTGAACTAAGACATAGAACAAAGAAAGTAGGAGCTAGATCGGAGTAGATCTAGAACAGCCACCAAACGATAATTTCAAATGCACTGTTTACCAAACACAGACGGTAACAGTAACACACAAAACAAAGAGACGGGGAGAAATAAACCTTATCAGAATCCAATTCAGGACGGCGTTTCAAAGCGTCGCCGTCGTGAAGCTGCAGCGGCGGAGCAAGAGCATGAGGCTGAGGCCCCAATGGTAATGAGGCCATGTGCTTTTTTACTCTTTTCTCTCTCAACCACTGAACAATGAGTAAAGTCTAATTTTTCCTCTCTCTTTGCTTCTAAATTTCAGAAATGGTTCAAAGACAATGGAGGACCCACGGAAGACTAGAGCGCGTGAATGTAACGGTCCAATGAGAAAACTACTTTTTAATTGATAAAGCACTGAAAAATTCTGATAAACACTTCCTTAGCATTTAATGATAACTAAATTACTAAGTTGAGTTAGAACTCCATTAAATATTCTAACTGAATAATAATGGTATCAAATGAATGAATACTCCAATCATATTTCCCAATTTAGATATTAAGCTTAACTTAAAGAGACTTTTCTTTGTCCCTTTAGCCTGAAGTGTTGCCTTTGTAAGACAATAGTTAACGATAGATTCTTTTTCATTACACTAACCAACAAAAGAATTACAGTTAGCATTCATACAAAGATAAAATTTAAGTTGCAAAGGGCTAAAAAAAATGACGATGAGACTAGTTTACGAAAATGTAAGATTAACAAGCAGTAGTGGGGAACGTAAACTATACAAAAATAAGACTCTGAGTCAAAGGGATTGGAAAGTGAAAAGATATATAACCGTTACTGTGATATCGAACAAGAACAATTGTCAAACAAAGAAAGATCAATGGAATCTACCTTTGTGGAGAGTAATTCAATAGAGTAGGAAAACTAATATTCTTTCCAATACATCACCAAAAACCATCTTTTTTAGAGAATTCATGTGACTATATATCTGCATAACAAAAGAAGATACCAGTAAAATCAATCAAAAGACCCACTCATGGAAATTTGTATTAAAACCATCTGTTTCACTCTAATCAATCTAGACAGTTTTGTTCAGTCTAGGCATTATCTTAAACATTACAGCATCACAAATTCCACTAAGAAAACAAACCAAAACTTGTGACTCACTGGAACCAGATCATCCATCAGCTTCTTTAAACAAATTCATCAAGCAACTGATTGATAAACAGGCAATGCCAAGCTCTCAAGTAACTTGAGATGAAACAATTTAACATTCTTCCATCTACCAGGAACTAAATCACCAATCCCATTCATGGCCGCTACAACATTCTCTGCAATCTCGTTCCTTCCCATTGACAACTTCGCTACTTTAACAACACTGCAAGTACCTGTACCAACGAAGAACAAAGCTGATTCACAAGCTTTTTCGATCTGCTCTTTCCAACTACCATGCCTTAAGTTAATCGCAATCGGAGTCTTATTCTTCTTAACAAACTCTTTCCCCAACAGCTTCGGCAACATCGGCATTAGCCTCCTCTCCGCGAAATACAACTCGAATCGCTTCTCCTCCTCTAATTTGCGTAAATCGGATTTCAATTTGGAGACTTTAATAACTGTGGTGATTGGAATCTTCTCTGCTTCGATCTTCTTCAAAGCCGCTTCCTTTGTGATTTTGTTCTTGTGTTTGTCGTCGATGATCAAACAGAGCTCCGGCGGATCTTCGGCGACCAGATCGATGAGAGGATGAGGAAGAGGGATCATCAAGGGGTTAGTACGATCCAACTGAGGGATTCTCTTCAGTGTCACGATTAGATAGACGAAACCGTCGTTCTCGAGTGATTCAGAGTTCTCGGTCTTGGATTTGGAGTCCCACCATTTTAGCAGAGACTTCACGGCTCTGTTAACGTTCTGCGGGTCAACCTTCGACTGGTGTCGCTGCGGAAGTGCAGCCGTAGTAGTAGTAGTACTCATTCTCCGGTGAGAAGACGGCGCAATGAACACAGGTTACGTTTGCGGAATTAGGGTTCTGAGCAAAAATTATAGGGTTTACGATTTTTTTCTTTTTTTTTTCTTCTTTCGACATTTTATTCGATTTTTTTTTTTGTAAAACTCAAAAATTATATGCGTTTTATTAATGATGCGCCACTTTATCCTTTTTTCTGGGGGTAAAATTGTCATCTGCTCAATCGTTTTCTCTGACCGCCGGCGAAACTCTTCGCGCTTCCCCGACTGCCGGCGAAAATCGACGCTGCTTCCCGTTTCCGGTTAATTAAGAGCTTTCCTCTGTACCTCTTCAACTCATTGTAGGCTGCGTCTTCTTCAATGGCAACAAGGAAGCGGAAGAACGCTGATTCGTGTAGTGACGCTCTTCTAAATCAGAGCGAATTCGATCTCCGAGGCAGATATTCTTATTCAATTATCTCAATCCCTTGGCACCGTATTCTGGTAATGTTTCCAAAATAAAGATAAATTGCAATCGCTTTAATTTTCTGATTTTGTGGTGAGTGATTGAACCTGTGTCAATTCTATGCTGCTGAGTGTTTCTCAGGTTGATCATAATGGATAGGTGCGCCGTGCGGTCATTTGACATTGCGTCCCATTGTATAAAGTTCTTCATGTGACGGGCCTTGATACTACTTCCTACGTAATGGTCAGTATACTTCTTCATTATTTTACAAGAAATCTTGAATTGTGGTATTAACAATGTGTTGTTACTTTTGCAGATGATGTAAAAGCTTTTTTGGTCTACTAAGAAGATAAAATTAGAACCTGTTAATATTGATTTTGAATATAGGCTTCTCCAAAATCTGATGTTACTGCAATTCCAATAAGATTTGCCTAGGTTAATGACGAACAAAGTGAAGCCAGCTCACCATTACACTATGTTGATAGTTCCTAGTTCCTACTATGTTGAGAGGTTGATGTAACCGGAAGTGAGTTAGAGATCCCAGATCCCTCTGTTTCCTCTTTATTCGTTTTTGCATTTTAACTCTGCAGCTGTATTCTTTAATGTTAGTTTTAATGTTTTGTATTGAACATTTCATTGCGCTTACTAGCTTCTGCTGTGTTAGGTCTTTGGTCCTCGGTTTCACCTGTCTGTTGGACCGTATGATATGCTGCTCATGGGTCATTGTGCCTCTCAATTTTCTGAAGCTTCCTCTCATCCGGTGGAGACTATTACGGAACTCGCTCATGGCACTGGTACTATTTCCTGTCATGCTTTTCACTTTCACACTTTTTTTCATTGCGGGAATTATCAAGTCTACAAATCAAAAGCTTTTATCTCTTATCCAATGGATCTTAGCAGATATATACAGCATACTCTGCCATAAGTAATTCAGGTAATATGGATGTACTTGAATAAATGTAAACTACACATGGGAACATCTTTTCATTGTGAATTATGTTTTCCATGTCGTTTACTCTGATTATGAATGACAGGTTTGTGCTGCCTGTGTTACCCATAGCTTTGATATTCTCTGGGTATACATTTGCTCAAATGGAAGCATCTGATTTATCATCAATCATTAAAGAGAAGCAAGTCCCTGGAAATAACCATATCATCAAGTGGTCTCCTAAACTAAGACTTCCAGTCTTCATTTTGCCTGCTACCAATATCCCGAGGCACTACACATGAGTTTATTCTATCAAGTTAAAAAACTAAACACTCTAGTTTATGAGTTACTCTCTTTTTCTTTCTTTCTAATTGTGCTAAAAGGAATTCTTGTTTTCTCAATGGACACGAACCAAGGATGCGATGTACAGACTTATCGGAAAAAAGGATACAAAGGGAGAGTAAAGAGCATTCTCTCTCTCATGCCAAGCCATTCGACTCCTTATTATTATTATTCCACTCTCCATAGTAACATTCCAATGCGATTTCTCGACTACACACCAAGGTAAATGGATCACGCCCCTGAGTCACAGTTTTTGCTTCTATGCGATTCTTAAGGATTCTTCTTCTTATTATTTTGAAACAGCGAAGACATTAGGAGATTTTGATGAGTCAGACCAATTCTTAATGGACCTTTTAGGATTGGCATCAAAGTTAGCTAGAAATTGGCCAGCACGACCGCGTCACATATTATTGTTTGCATCGGAAGCAACAAAACTCAGAGGTTTTATGATCCACTATTCCTTCCAAGAGGCAAGTTGAAAAGCAGGACCACCATTTTTTTCCAACGCTGATGTTATTCGTTTAGTAGACTAAAATCTGTTTTGTTGGCAATGAAACAGGTCAAAAGTTTTTTCCACACACATTTCAAGGTTTATAGATACATCAAATCAATCCCCACTAGTCATCTATGCTAAAAAATACTGACTCGGTCTAACTTCGCGTGTAGCTTTTTTTTTTTTTT
>Ga0041059_1000406_pt1 | contig 32097 bp, 28 predicted proteins | sample AraColnosormetaG_FD_56232 | JGI IMG/M metagenome (GOLD analysis project Ga0041059, IMG submission 56232) | Arabidopsis roots microbial communities from North Carolina, USA - Col MF nosort | ecosystem: Host-associated > Plants > Roots > Unclassified | place: USA: North Carolina | collected...
TTTTTTTTTTTTTTTTGGTAGGCTACTATGTGGTTTTCTATTTCATTTGAATGATACCTTTGTAATTAAATCTATTTGTTTCCAAAACTCGTAAGCAAAAATTATTACATACTAGAAGTCATAAGAATCTTGTAGAATAATTTTACACGGGAGCGCGACAATTAATTTGAATAAGAATCTTGGTGATGTAGTAATTCTACACAAGTAACTTGAATTTGCGATTATTCTACAAATTAGCCAATGAGAACTCTAATTAAAGTTGTATTCGTCTTATTTATTAGTATTCATTCTTGCATTTTCCTTCATAAGTAGTAGTTGTGTTAGTTCCCTTCATTAGTATACGAATTAGTCCCCAACTTAATTCTACAAATCAAACGGACGAAAACCGAAAATAAACATGTCACACTGTATGAATATCAGTGACATAATCTAAATTAGTAGACGACATAAATGTAATAAACTAGTACTCCATCAGTTTCCAAGCAAAGAGCATGTGGAAAGAAAGAGTGGATTATCAAAAAGAAAAATGATTGTGGATAGAACCCAAATATAATCGAACATATAAATGTGATGTTTTGGGAAAATTCAAAGAGCAAAATTAAAATAAAGTCCAAAGAGGAAAAGACTTTGCTAAGCTGCAAAAAGAAAAAGAAACATTATTTATTCTTTCTTCATAAACTTGCTTTGCTGTGCCACTTGTGATCTTTTCACACCAATTAAAGGAGTATCAAGATGTGTCTTCCATGAGAGAGGGAAGAAGACTTGAATTTGTTTTATTCAGAGGTCTTCTGGACCATTGATGTTCTGTAAAAAAAACACAATGGTAAGTTTTAATTCAAAATAATTTAGGTTTAAACTAAAGATGTAGAATGCCAATTCGGTTTAGCCGAAAAGATAAAACCTCAAATTCAATCCTAATTTTCATTTTGGTGATTACTCTGAAAATCCTGAACCAAGATCATAACCGCCTAAAACCAAATTTCAAGTTTGAGTGATAAATTTATTAGTTTTTCAACACATAATCAAACGGTCAACCATAATTGTGGCGAAAAAGAAAACATCCGGAGTTTGAACATAACCATGATTCGTTACATTACCTTGTTCTCGACCACGGCCCTGTCCGGAATTTCAAGCTTCACACCGGATTTTGCCGCCACAGTCACCTTGCCCTTTAAATCCAAAAGAAACCATTCTGAGCATATATAAATATCAACACCACCTTGTGAACTAATGAACAATTTACATATATACCTTGAGAACAATGGAAGAGCCAAACCAGACATCACCAGACACCTTAAGGCTGTCGAGCTCGACTATACTAGGAATGGACTTAAACCGGCTCAAGAAAGTAGCCACCTGTTAGACAGACACACTAAGTGAGGCTCAAGAGTCAAGATAGAAATGACAAATGGGACTTGTCAGGAAATCATTTTCTTCATTTACCTTCTTGAACTCGGGTCCCAATTCAATTGACGGGTTCGAGGGGTTAGTTCTAGCTTTGTTTCGAGTGACAAAGCCATCAACTAAGGTGTAGAGATCAGACTGTGGAAGAAAGAAAACTTAAATCATTAATCAAATGTTTCAAAAGATATTTGTTACTCTGTTGCGTTGTTAAACGTGGTGTATAGAGTTTACCTGGACGAGCAGCAAGTCTGAACTTGCCTTCACTGGCAAGAACCGTGAGCGAGGTACATTAACACCGATAGCGTTGTCAAAGAACTGTTTTGAGACAGAATCACACGAAAAAGGAGTTAAGAAAAGATTAGAGTTTGCATTCTATATTTCAAAACGTGCCACTAGGACAGGCATGTATACCCTTATCGCAGCACCGGCTGCAGTTTCCAGTTGAAGAACTTTGACTCCATCAACTTCCTGAATAGAATTTGCAGTTTTTCTTTGGTTAGATAATAATGAATGAAAAAATTGCAGAAATAAAAAACTGTGCATTAGCCACGCAGGCACCTTTGGGTTTGGAATGATCTCCATTTTAAGTGCATCAGCTTCCACAAGCTTTTTGATGGCCTTCAAGTTAACCCATCTGTAAACTTACACAGTTAGTGTGTATCAAATAAGTTTATTTTGTTTTACTATCATTAGGGACGTGATCTACTTACAGGTTGTTTGTGTTGAATATCTTGAACTTCTCAATTGATTTGAACTCATTGACCTACCACAAGGATCAAAACACGAATGCAACAACTCTTTTAAGCAGATGATACAAGTTGAAGCAAACAGAAAGACGACACAAACAAAAGTCTACAGTTCACATTCTATTGTTCTTTAACAAATTTGGCATTTACTATACTCCCATCATAAAGAAGGGCTTTGCAAAGCATCCATGAAATGATTTTCTAAACTAAGCTCGTTTATACCAACTTTCGCCGAATCTCTAATGAATATGCTACAACAGTTTCAAACAATCTCTAAAGACATTGAAACCCAAGGAAGTATAGACTTACATGTTCATCAGGAACCTGAGCAATCTCCAGAAGCTGGACTTTGCCTTCATAAGAAATGAGAGTTCCCCCCTTTACATCAGCTAAGGTTTTGGGTGTAACCTCCATGCAGTATTCGTTCTTGTTCTGGATCAAATGCTTCAGGATTGCTACAGCAATTTGACGAAAGACGAGATAAGCAAGAGAGTTAGTATGGGAATTTCATGTAAAAATATCTGATTAACCATATAAAACTATGTGTAAACAAGAACGAGAAAAAATACAAAGAAGACATACTTAAGTCAACGATGGCACCCAAGTTGTCTGAATTGGCAACAAACACATATTCCTTACCCTGAGAGACACAGAAAACAGAACTTTCAATAAACATGGACATCAATCTTAGATGCTGGGAAAAACGGTAGTTGACTACACTAAAGAAAGAACCTGTGATAAGAAAGTATCGAGCTTTCCACTGTTCATGAGGGCTGGGAATACATCACCATGACCGGGAGGATACCTTCACAAAGACAATTTATTAGTAGGCGATCTGATAAACAACAGAAGCTATTCTTTAAATGCAAACGTAATCTCTAATGAAAACGCAAACAAAGGCAAAAAAAAAAGAAAATCTGCGACGACTACAGCATATGGTCAACCAGCAAACAGATCAAACTTATATAATTGAAAACATGCCGTATTCTCAAATAGATTTCAGTATAACCTGTTAGAAAATTCACAACTTCTTGTTCTCTGCAATCATGGACTGATCTTAGAGAGCACAAGGCATTACAATTCAGTTATCAGTTATGATACTTCATCACGTAGGTAGATTAACCAGTTCTAACTTGCATAAGAAGATAAAATGCGACTTAATATGAACATGAACCATAGCCACTTAAAGTATCAAGATTAAGTAATGAATACTGTTTTGATAGTCTGTTTCCTGTTATCTAAACTGCAGAATGACAGATTTCAATCGTTTTGACGAAGTTGATAAACTTGAGTGATAATGAAGAACAAGGCCCAACAAAGAAAGAAACTAATACATAAATATTTGAAATCATACCAGCCCTCCTTGTCGGTCTTTCCCTTGCTGGGCCATGGCACAAACTCATCTGCCACAACACGGGGATATTTGCTCTACAATATCCAAGTAAACGTTAGTAGTTGCAGATCTGATGTCAGTTTTTACATACAAATGAAATTTTCGTTTCCTAATTTGATATGCATCGACATCACAAACCTGGTTAAAAGTGTGAATGTCAACATTTGAGTTGGTGTACTTTTCCACAATCTGAATATGACAAAAACAGTCAGCCAAGAAGAATAGCAGAAATATAGAAGTGAAGAAATGTGATCCACAGTGAAAGAGAAGTACCTTATGTGTGTCATCATGTGTATTAAACGAGTTCATGAGAACTAACGGAACCTTGCAGCCATACTTGTTGTTGAGATTCTGCGAGTGAGCAATATATTGATCATTAGATTAGCAAACATTAAGTAGGGAAGAGTAAGAAACAAAAAAAGAAGCCATACCTCAATCTGGATAACAATCAGATCAAGAAATGTCAAACCATCACGAACTTCGATAACGGACCTGCACAGACACAAGTAAGCTATAATTTCTTCACTCCCTGAATCTTAGACTGACTACTAGTACATGCCTGCTATGCCAAAAAATTCACAATGGATCATGGTTCACTATCTTCAATTTGAGCATTACACCCACTAGCGATGATAGCAAATTTTAAACTGTACACAATAAGATTGAAAAGAAAAAAAGACTAAAACAGACAAGCAAGAAAATGCTTACTTCGGGCCAGTGCATCCCATTGTTGTTCCAAGACCTCCATTAAGCTTCAACACAACAAGTTTGTCCAACAGATTCTTGGTCTCGGCAACATCTACATTATTTTTAAAATTAGTATCACAGAGAAACTGCAAGCATATTGAAACAAACCAAAAAAGCTTCAATAATAAAACCTTGGGAGACAGGGGTCATTTTCTCGTAGGGAACAACGATTTCATCGGTAGGAGTCTGGATCTTACTCCACTCAATGTGTTGTGCCTCACCGCTTCAAAATTCAATACAAAGTGATTGTGGAACAAATCAGTCTGTTGTTATTATGTAAACAACGACGAAAACAACTCAGATCTATATCCAGATCCGATTAAACTTAGGTCTAACAATCGTTCAGATTGAAAGCAATTCCAGAAATCACGATCAGGAATAACCGACAGCATGATAAACTAGGCAGTATTGTTTGATCGTCACAAATTCATGAGAAGATCAACAACCAATCGATTGATATATCGGAAGTAAGCATCCACACAAAAACACAATCGGAAGCGAGAAAGAGAAAGACGAACCTCAGGTAACGTGAAACCAGGCTGATGAATCCGCTCTTCTCACTCTCACTGAAACATTTAAAAAAAAAATCAGTCGAAATAATAACGAAAAAGCAGATCTGGAATCATGAAGATCCAACAGATTTAGGAAGAAACGAGACTAATCAGAGAACACGAACCTCATCTCAGTAAGGCCATCGACGGCGGATTTGAGTTGAGGGAGATTCTCAGTGGTGGCGGCCATTGTTGATTTACAGATTTAAGAGAGCTTTGGATCCAAAAGAAAAACAAAAACGAAGAGAGGATTGTTATTTGTGAATGAATCAGAGCAAATTGGAAATTAAAAGCAGAGAAATATTTATAGGCCAAGGGAGTAGTGGTGATGAAGTGACGATGCGTGGTGTTACCGCAAATATATATATCTCTGTCGTCTTATCTGAGCCAATTGTCAATATACACGTGTCACCTTTCCATGTCCGTCCGGCTTCTTCTTATTACCGTCAATATATTGTTTCCTTTTTTCAGTTCTTTTAAATAAATAATAATAATAGAATTTGATTTTTTTATATAAAATATTTCTCTATTGATTGTGTTAGAAATAAATGGTACACAGCTTAATAGCCCAACATATTACATAAACAGAACCAAATTAACTTTAAACTATTAAGAGATTTATAAATAATGTTATTTATAAAATTGATTAAATAATAGTATTTTTTATAAGACCATGCATACAAACTGCAAACTAATTTCTAAGAGAATACATATAAAGATCAATTTATAAGGAGGTAAAAGTGGTTTTAAAAAAAAAAGGAGGTAAAAGTTTGATTTCAGAAACGCTATATGTTCACATGTAAAAGCTCATAGCATTACACCAAAAAAAAAGACACTCATGAACATATTTATTATTGTGTGTATAACATTTTCTAGTTTTACTAAAAAAAGTAGTTTCAAAATACATACTTTATGTATGTTATTCTTATATCTTATTCCAAATTATCAAAGTTAATATATAAAAATAAAAATAAAATATTTATGAATCTGAAATTTGAAAAATTTAAGATTTTTTTTGGAATATTGTAAGAGTTTATTAAGAATTTTAAGAATGTTGAGTTTCAAGAATATACAGATTGTCTGTTTTTGTATTTGCAAAAAAGTTAGCTGATCTTACTTTCTGAAAGCTAAATTAGTTTATTTATTTTCTGAAACATTCATAAACTTATGAATTTTTCGTGAAATATATAACTAAATAATTAGTGTATTTTTATGAATATTCTTCTTTATCAAATGTTCAATCACATTTACGATTTCGTCATTATTATCAAGCATTTATCTTCAAACTGTGAGTAAATTATTATAACCAATAGAATAAACCAACCAAAACCAATAAGAAAAACCCATGATAGGATGGGTTGTTTTATTACTTTCATCAATCGGTCTGTAATCTTACCGATCGGAAATATCTTAAGACTTAAAGCATGTCCATAAAACCATCATAACCAATCGAGGTCATAAAATCCCCCGACAGAAATATCTCAAAACAAAACAAAAACAAAAGAGAATCTTCCACAGCATATTCCCTCACTCAACATTCAGGACAATTGAGCAAACCTTTGATCCTTTGAATAGTGGAGCTGATCAAAGCACTCACTGTGTCCACCGACTTCTCATTCACCTCTCTCGACCTATTGGCCTTTCCAGAGACAAGGATCTGAAAGGCCACCGTGAGTAAGGTTCCACCGTCCTCCACCGTGGATCGCCTGCCGTCGCTTGAGATGACGAAACCAGATGGAAGGATTGGGATATGGGAAGGGTCTACTTCGCCGGAGACAGCGAAATGCATTGTAGCCATGTCCATAGGAGCGTACACGATCATGCCTCCCAAGGCGTCCATGTAGCAGTCTTGCAGCATCAACATATCATCCTTGCATGAGTCTTGAACCACCATCTTGTCATTATTCTCTTCGTGCGTTGGCTAATGTATATATACACATGTACGACGATTATAGGTTATTAGAGTTATATAATTTGCCAACAAACGATTAATAGTTAAAAGACCGTTGAAGAGAGAGAGATATACATGTACCCGGAGAATGGTAACGCAGTTGGTTTCACTTGACCCGGTGACAATGCGAGCGATCTCATTGACTACGGTTCCATAGGAAAGAATGTCCCACTGTTACACGTAAACGTTTTTGTTGTTAATACGTGATTTAAGTTGAGAAATTTTGATGATCATGCAGATCAAGAAAGAACCTGTTGACGAGTGTCGAGGTTTTGAAGGAAAGCGAAGACTTGCAAAGGAGTGAGAGGGATTGCGAGAGAAGACGAAGCACTGACAACTATACCGGGTGGTTGACCGGCCTCAATGTTCATCCGAATCGAGACTCTCACTCCATTTTTCGACTGCTGCGGAAAGTCAATTTTTCCGGACATGGTCAGCATTTCGTTGAAATTCTTCACCATTCTCTCACCTAATTTCATTACACTCCTTCTTGCTTCTCCTGTCGTTATGACTGCCAAAATATAATATATAACTTGATCAAACGTCACATTATTGTAAAAACTATACGTGATACAACCAATATCAAACAATTTACTGTAGTAAAATAATGTTGCATGTCATAGGGTTAGAACCTAGAGATAAAATAAAAATTATCCGACCAGCTTAACATATTTTTAGCTGATTAGACTAGCATCATAGTAGATGAGTTAAATTATATATGACCTGTGACCTTAATTCATTTATTTTTATATTTTTTTCAAACTCCAAAAACCAAAATCAGGATAAGACCAAATAATCTTAAATAAGCAACATTTTTGTGTTTTGACAAAAAAAAAGCAACATTTTTGTGAACATTTTGTAAATAAGTCATACTTTTGATTAAAAAAAAAATAAGCAACTACAAAAAGAAATAGAACGAAAATTTTGTTTCTAAAATTTAAAATTAGAAATCTTGAATATCGAGAAATAATTTAGATATATACGAGAAAAGATTTTTTTTATGTTTCTTGTGCCAGTACATTCACTTATTTTGGGGAAAAAATACTTCCGTTTATTTGTCAACCAAATTTTGACTCGCAATTTTTTCCTAATCCATTTTATAGAAATCGAAGAAAACATTGACTAGTGTTTAGTTTTATTTTTTTTAGTTAAACAGAAAAAATTTGTTTGTAAATTCAATTTTTGACTCGTAAATTCAAAATGATACAATCATACCACTCAACTCAAGTGATACAAAAATAACATTTTCACTTTCACTATTGGAAGTCATTAGTTAAGTTAGTCGTATAGATGATACGTACCTTCGCTCCGGTCACTTGGAGGAAGGGTTTGGATGGAGGAGAGAGCCATCCTCTCACACATTCTCTCAAGTGTGACGATCCAACGCTTAGCTCCATAGCCTGACCCGCCACTTAAAAGATCTCTATAGATCTTATGTGTATCCAATTTATGGTCCACTTCCACATGCTCTATCCACATTACCTACAATGTTTTGATAGCATCAATCAAATGCAATATAGAAAAAGACATATATGAGCTCAATCAAGAGGCGATGAAGAGATATATACCTTGGAGTGAGCATCGGGCAAGGCTTGGATGAGGCAACCAGAAGGACGTTTGTAACAAGCAGCATTGCCAAAGTCAAAGTTAGCACGGTGTGACACGTCAGCAATAATCCAGATCCCTTTCTCGATCTCTTGGCAGCACCTGACGACCATGAATTCCCTTGCTGGCACTAGTGGCGACAGAATGTGTAGTTGCTCCCACATCTATCGAATTTTATTCACATTCAAAACACCAAATGTGTTAGTGATTCTATTGATCATGAAGACAAACCTTATCTAATATCCTTCAAACCTAAATTCGAATAAAAAAATCCTTAAACTCAATTAACAGTAAGGAAAATAGAAGTAGGTTACGTTAATATTGATTGGTAACATTTTGAAGTTAACACTACAAAAATAGTTCTTACCACTTGCAAAACATTGCAGTTTCCTCTTATAGGAAGCCCCGATCCGAGCACATGAATTGTGTTGGCCTTGTTCACAATCGTTGGAAAAAGCTCTTTCCATTTTTCCTACAAGAAACAAGTACCATTTTCACATTTTTAATCCAAACCTCAAAAGTAAAAACAAAAGAATATTTTTTTCGAAGAATAGACAAACAAATAAATACCGGATCTAAGAACATTTGGATCAAGTTTATCGCTTCTACATGAACCACCGTGACAGCTTTGGACGACTCGACATGAGCAGTAGTGCTGCTGAAATGTTTGACTGCATGCGAGAACCTCTCATAGCTCTCTGTATCAATCACATAAGTCTCGTCGATACACGACTTAACCCAAAATTGTTCCTCAGCCAAAAACAGCCGCTTGAGCTCTTCAACCGCACTTGCCGCGATTTCAGACAACAGGCTCATATCCGTTTCGGCTAGTGGTCGTGGTTGGATGATTTGAAAATTTGGTGGTCCATATGAGCTAGATGGCTCGTACATATTGCCTCCGTTAATTCCGTACGAGATGCGATCAAGGCTAGGAACATAAGCTAATGAGTCCTCCACGGTTGGTTCGTTGGGCTTGTGCTGGTCTACGAAATTGGAGATTCTGTCACGCTTCACACAAAAAGAAATAGTTAGTGGCATATATGTATATGTATATCTACTATATTCACAATCAATATTTACAGTTTTATATACATTTTCAAGATATCGAATATAATTTCTTAAAGATTTATATATTTTTGTTCGTAAATTTAAATGAAAAATACGATGATGGTCAAATAAAGATCCAAAAAGAAAATAGAAATAGTGAAAGTTTTATGGAACAAATCATATGTTTACGTGATCTTTAAGGCGGGCGTTTTCGAAACGCAGTTTTTGGAGATTGTGTCCGCGTTCTTCTCTGCCAAAAGGAGGGCCTCCACAAGCTGGACAGAGCACACTTTTTAATGCATCGAGCATTGCCTCGTTGTCACTTTGGAGAGTCTCGTTTTCTCCACGAAGTAATACGTTAGTGGATCTATCTTCTTGAGTCTATAGCATATGAAAATATATATATTAGTTGGTTGGAAAAAATTATTGAAGATATATTTAAAAAGGATTTGCCAAGTTGAATATATACTTTGCTCTGAGTTCGCTTGTTCTGAAACCAAAACTTGATTTGGTCAGGCTCGAGTTTCAGCTCTCGACATAATTGGTTTCGTTGTCTTTCGTCAGGATGGGGACATTCCTTGAAATAACTTGATTCAAAAAATCAAAAACAATTATCATAATAATTATTGTAATAAAAGAATATCAATTATTAGTTTAGAAATCAAGAAAAAAACAATAAAGGTTTTACGCTTCAAGTCTTTGGATCTGTTGAGGGGTATGGCGATGACAAGTCCTCTTCCCATTTTGCTTGGCGTCTCCGGAAGTGTATTGTTCATTGCCTGAGCTCCCACCACCATTATTATCCATTTTGTTCTTCACTAACAATTTTTTTTGTGTTTGCGAATAATTTTTTGTTTTTGTTAAGGCACAAGTTAATCAGTATTTATAGGGGAAAAAGGGTGGTCTTAAGGATATTTTTTTAAAATATACATTAATTCATAAAAAGGGAAGAAGGGGGGAAATATAGATATTACTATTTGAGTGGGTAAAATTATTTGTTAAAAGATATTAATTACATTATTTGTTAAAAGGTAATATTTAATTCACATATGTATTAAATATAAAATATTTGTTTTGTATAAAATGCATTGAGGTGAACAAATAAATTAAATCTAAGCAAAACTTAAATTATTGAGATAAGATTTTCTTTCTAAATATTATTGGTCGATTTATTTTTAAGGCTGAAATAAAACAAGTCAAACAAACATTTTTTATTTAGTTTATAATTATTAAATGTATTTTTGAAAGGTGAATATAAATTTATATATAATATGAAAATACAATGTGTTAAATCAATAGTTTCAACAATGTCAAGTGTCAATTAGGCTTTTTGATATGTTTTCTAAATTGTTTTTTGTCATAAATGTTTTCTATTGTTTATATGTTAAATTTTGATATCTAGCTAAATGTCTATTGTACAAACAAAAAGGTTTGTAAACTTTATTACAAAAAGCTTGTGCTAATCAGATAAATTTTTAGTAAAAAATTAAACAAATTCATAATTAGTGTTTTAAATATTAATTAAATGGTTTTAGTCCTATATATTTTCTTATGCTAACTTATTTATAAAATAAGAGAATGGAAAGATATCACTGATTATATAGATAGAAATGACAATTTATTGAAAAGTACCTTTTTAAGAACAATGACAACTTATTCAACAGATTGCAAATACTCAAATTAGTAATGTGGAAAGAAAAATTGTAAAATCTATAGGAAACATTGATCTAAAGGTGTGTAGCATGAGGAAAGAAAAAAGATGGCATTTTTCTTACGTCTCTATATTGTATTAGTTTTTAGGTTTTAAAATAATAATAAAAAATTCTCTTTTTGACATCAATTTTGGTAAAATTCTATATAAATTGTTATTATTATTTTTGTCTTAAGGGTCCGAATGATGACTGCGTTTTGCGGTGTGGGAGAAGTGCGGTGCGGTTCAAATAGTAACGAAAATACATATATATAGAGAGAGATTTTGATACTGTTACCTGTTGCAGTGCGGTTTTGGGTGCGGTTTATATTACTATTCATAGTCTAAATCTCCAACATTTTAAAGTGACACTACTGTTAGTGATACAATCCTAAATGGCTAGACTACGATTACGGTGCATGATTCGAGAAACCGATTCAAATCAGGACCAGATTGTCAACAGCCGGATCAATCCAATATAGCTAGATAGGAAATTATAAATTATGGATTTTTTTCGCTCAAGAACATATATTATAATTCAGTTTAGTACAATAAATTAATGAGGCCATTATGATTTGGCAACCCATTCGAGTTTAAGAATACTCATAATCCAATCCATACGACATCGTGAATCATCTCATCAACACTAGTCTTATGCATAACCATATTACATACCTTAATTAAACATAATTTGTTTTGTTTTTACTAGAAACTTTTTCTTTTGAGCAAACTAAAATTTAAATTCAACATCTCTTTTTAATATTTGAAAGTCTCACTAATTAAGTACCACCGTCTACCGAAACAATATTTGGATTTTGGATCATTGAATTAATCTTAATCATCATACCTGACAGTACGTTGTTCATCCACCCAAATTTAAAATTCAACGGCTCGTTTTATATTTGAAGCAAGGTCACATATCACGTACCAGCAACTATATATACTCGAAGTATTGACCAAAACCATTCTTGGATCATTAGATTAATTTTAAGCATATCTGACAGTTGTTCATTGACCTTAAATTTAAATCCAACGGCTATTTCTATTTTTGAAAGTCACACATCATGCATCAACGGCTATATTTCCGAACTGTACTCACCAAAACTATCTTTAGATCATCTGATTAATCTTTAATCATATGATAGTTGTTCTTCTACCCAAAACCAAATTCTAACGTTCACTTTCTGTATTTAGCCCATAAATTTCTATCATGAAGGAACAAGTTTACAAATCAGCCATCGAGCGGAGAATGAAAAATTTAATTTTCAATCTAATGGGTGATCATCCAAAAGCAGATCAGAAAAGCTCCAACGACTGTCTCTTTCTTGATTTCTTCTGATCCAACAAATTGATTTAGAACTACCCATCTCGGCCATGTTTATAAGCCCACTTTGATCATGATCTAGGGATACAAGTCCAACTAGGCTATGATCAAACATAATGATCATGAATCCATTATGATTCGGCCTGCCATTCAAGTTAAAACAAACTCATAATCTGGCCCATATCGTGAATTATCCCATCCACCACTTGTCATATCTGAATGAATCAGCACACACGACATCCATATTCCATACATAGATTGGTCATGTGATCAACCACACATCAAGCTGACAAGATTCAATCCAAACATTTCTCTTTTCAACAACTATTTCTATATTCGACTTTATCCCCGAATTATGCTCATTAAGACCATCTTTTGATTAACGGATCGAATTAATCTGGATCAAACATGGGGATTGTTTTTTCACATCTTTTTTGTTTAGTCCACGAAGATTTTTCATGAATGAATTAGAAAAACTAATTATTTTTTTTTGTGATTTTTACGTAACGTTCACAAATCACAAACAAAAAGAGAGTAAATATCATTTAACTGAAATTTATTAATGAAACAGTACCAATCAGTTTCACACAAATTTGTAGAAGGCAACAAACGTATAAATGTCAAAACAATGCATGAGTGACACACGTAACTACTAATGTTATTAACTGGGTCCAATTAAAGAACAAGAGACACTTTAATTAGCCTTAACAACTGTGACAGGACATGTTGCATTTGTCACCACATGATTGCTCACACTACCCAGCAAGATCCTACAACAACAACAAAAAACCCCACAGATAACGTAATTATTAATTATCACTCCAATTCTCCTTTTGATTAACCACAGAATAACGAAATAAGTGATACTAAAATTAATTTGAGAAAAGCCAAATCAGTTTCAATTATTTGAAGCTATATTGCCTAAATTTACTGAAATTCGAAATTTTTTAACCAACGAAACTAGACTATATATAGTAAGTAAGCATAAGAATTTACCTTTTGAGAGAACCCAAACCTCGACTGCCAAGAACAATGGAATCGAGTTTTAGATTTTCGACAGCATCACAAAGTTTCTCCCTTGGATCTCCCCAATACACCTTTGCTACAACCTTCACCTATAATTTTGTTTAAAGTTTATATTACAATGAATTAAACATCATTATTTGAAAGAAAATCAAAATGATATTAAAGCAATAGTTGTTAACTTGTGTAAGATTACGAATTACGAAAGTGAACATTTACCTTTTTAGCCCTAGAGAGAGTATCAAGAACATCAAGAACCTCAGGATCGTAAGCAAGTCCATACTGTTTAGACAAATTAACCTCTCTAAATTCCTCCAAAGGAATTAGCGCTGCAATAATTAGTTTGTAACTTTTAAATGATCAAAATACAAATTTTGATCATAATATGGAGTTAACTCTACTAATATATATTAAAGAGATGTAGTAAGTTAAATACGTGAACCGGTTTCCTCGAAGAGGATTTTGCGGGTATGATCGGCGTTTTGTGGTTGGACGTGAATCAAGATGACGGTGTCGCCGTCTTCAAGGAGATTCTCCGCCGCCCACCGGAGAGCTAATTTGCTCGTCGGAGAATAGTCCATTCCCACTCCCACCGTACGTGCCTTTCCCATTTTTCTCTCTTGCCCTCTCGATGATCTCTAAGTAGAAATTGATTACGGTAGTCTAATTTATATGTATATAATAACCGGTTTGATGGTTTAGACTTTGGAGAATATTATTGGCGCACACAGAATTCGAGATATTTAATGATTGTCTTTTTCTTCTATGGGGAGATTCTTGAAACTACTAGGTCTCTCTCTCTCGCTTCTTTTCTTAAAATTCTTTGTTACTGAGAGTATTAATGACTAGTCATTTCTTTTGAATAGTTTTGTCTTTTTATTTCTTTTGTGTGCATAACATTTCAGTAACCTCATATAGTTTGAAAAGAATTATTTAATATACTTGATATTGAAAACATGATTTTAAAGTGATGTGAGCGAATACATTTTGGTTTTCTTTTAGTCGAAATCTTAAATTGTGTACTGATGAAAGCCATAGAAGATTCAAGATATGTATTTGCACACGTAGAGTATTAGTGAATTCTCTTTATCTCACTTGCTCTCCAAGAAAAGTAATATTCTTTGTCAACTTTCAGCAAAGGCGAATTTGATTCTTCAACTTTTCTTCCTTTATTGGCTTATTTTTTTTTATTCATTGATTGATGGAACACGTACCAACACCTTCGGTGAAATATTATTCCAATTCAAAATTTTGTTTAAACTTATTAAAATGAAGTTACTGTTGAGTGTTGATAAAACATAGAAAACAAGAAACAAATAAAAGACATTAAACAAAACAAGCACTAAAGTAAACCTAAAGAAAATTCAATCAACTATTGATGTAAGTGCAATACTGCTTGACAGAACTACTAAAGAAAGAATTGCTGAGTGGTTTAAAAATGGCTTGAGCACAGTCTTCGTCGATCTCAACAATGGCCTTGCAACATTCTGGTCCTATCGTAATTTGAGGACTAAAGAATGAACCGAAGATTTCCGCCACGCAGGCTTCTCCGTCTCCTAGGTCTGGAAAACACATCCTAGCTAACTCGCTATTATCACTGTTACCGATAATCCCACCGAAGATGGAAGAGAGCGAAAATGGAAGTGGAGGCGAGAATAAGGAGGATGCGGTTGCACTTGCTAAAGATGATGAGAGGACAAGAACGAGTACTAGAGAAAATGGTTTCATCATGATGAAGAAACAAATACTGATAATTAATTAACAAGTGTGAGTGATATATATATAGTGGCTTTGATGCTTGAATCTTGGTGAAGCCTCTAACGGGTTTCAGAGTTTTGTAAATATACAAGAAATAAAAAGGAAATAATAATTTTCGCTAGAAGAAGATCTTTTAGTTACACTAACAATATAAAAAGATCTTTCCGTTATGATTCTAGTGCTTAAATATCGTTTAAATTGGACTAGCTTACTCTGATTTTTCAAGCGAAGTTTAAATGGTTTATATACGACTTACGAGTTGTTTACAAAAAATTATAGTATCAAACTTATACGAATTTGTAACAGGAGGTGTTTTGGGTAAATTTGTCCTCATTTATGAAAAAGCTATGATGGCTTTAGAGTAGAAGAAGCACAAGTATCCCGTTTACATTCAAATTTGAATTTAGGAATCAAATTTGAAATACATTAGCTGAAAGAAAAGGTTAGGCCTTGAAGCAACAAGAACAGTCCGATCCCATAGACAACGGAACCGTCGCGTCATTGAACTCAATAAACCGAAAACACAGGTGTCTTAAGAAGTGACCGTGGATCCCACACGTGATTTAAATTTTGCGATAACAACTGGAAGAGTAAGCGAATACTATATAAATAATATTTGATTTTGGTTAAACTAATAATGTAGTACAATAATTTGTGCGTCCTTTCCCTTCACACTTTGGACCCCTAAATATTAGGGAACTTTATATTAGTTAATACAACAAAATTATTAATACTGTCACCGTCTCTTCACGATGTGTAAAATGGGTAAGCTACGTTGACTCAACACATTAAAAAAATAACTTTCTTCTAATTGAAAATAATTTTGAGCTTTTGACTTTTTGCATTCTTTTTATTATCCAAATTATTTTGGTTAGATGAAAATAATGTTAATTTTTTTTCCATAAATTTATCAAAATATTTGAAGTAATATTCGACACCATCAGAAAAACCAAGTATACTAACACTACAAATGTCAAATTTAGTTTTAACATTATGAAATCGACTTCATTATCATCTCTTAATCATTACCTTTTTATGCGGGTTAAACTGAAAATAAATAATGTCCATAGATTTCTGAAAACACGGCTTAATGATATTATATGCTAAGACGCGGATTCAACTATCTAATGTCAACCTCTATCTGCAACGCTGTCCATCTTCACTATATTTTATACTACTATTATTATTTTCTATTATAATGCATAAAATTTCCACTCGTTTTCTATATTAAGCTTCCGTTTGTCTTCTTCCATCTTCTCAAAATCCAAAATTAATTTTAACTTCACTCGTAAAATCTTTCGATTTCTTGATATAGCTAGTAAAAAACACAATAACAATGGGCAACTACGTTTCATGCGCTCTAAACAAAACGTCATCGTCACCGTTGGCAAAAGTGATTCTCCCTGACGGTGGAGTGCGTGACATCCACGTGCCGACGAAAGCAGCCGAGCTCATGATGGAGATGCCAAGCTATTTCCTCGTCGACACCAAGTCGGTGAAAGTAGGCCGTAAATTTATCCCACTCGCCGCCGACGACGATCTTGATCTTGGAGGCTGTCATGTGTACGTCGCATTTCCGATGACACGTGCCACTTCTGCAGCCAACGCTTCCGACATGGCTAGGCTCTACCTCACCGGAAAGAAACGCACGAAAAACTGCGGTCATAGGAGAGTGTCTCCGGAAAATGAAGATAATGATGACGTGAGGCTGATCGGACCGAAGCTGAATCTTGAAGACATAGAAGAGTTCTCGGCGGCAGAGTTTATTCATCGGATCTCTGTTTCGAAATCTAAGAAACCACAGTTGGAGACGATAGCTGAAGATCATGTGCCCTAATTCAACAAAATCCTATTTGTTTTTTAATTTATTTTCTCGTCACCAAAATGCCTCTCTTTTGTTGGTATTAATGTACGGAAGGAGACATTAGTCGAGAGTTATTAAGTATGTGATTCCTTATTTTTTTTCTCCGTACGTTGTGAAAATGTATAGATATATTTTTCTGTTAATCAATAATGTGTGTGGATCTATCGGTAAAATTTTTAGTGTTAAATTTCTTTCATATGAACATAAAGAAGTTTTTTTCTTCTTTTATAATTTGTGTTTCGAGAATAATTTGTCCACCTCTTTTTATTTTATTTTTCTTTACAGATTACAAACTAGCCGTTATAGAGAAAACTGGAAGTTTAGTTAAATAAAATCAAATATATAAATTTTAGGAGATTAATCTCACAGTCACACGTCTCTTCTAAAGTTCGATGATCATTGGAATTAAATGGAAGTGATATATTTAACGTGAGGTTGTAAGAACTGAGACGCAAATTAACGTGTGTTGCATTAATAAGATCTTGAAAAGCTGTCTTTGAAGTTTTTGGATTAGTATATTCTCATGGTATGCACGTCCTAGGAACTCTTTTGTGATTAGTTTTTCTTTAATTAGCTTGCACGTTTGTATTGTATATACGGACAATAACAATGATCAGGATCAAGCGTATGGTTGTTAGAATCAAGATTCATAGGAGACATGGCAAGATCGCTCAAGAAATCAGTCAAGTTGAGCCTAAGACATGTCCGGATCCGTTCTTCAACCATCGGGTTTAAACCAGACTCTAGTTCCATAGAAATAGATCAGAGAATTGAGTTTCTCGGAGAAGAGGAAACCGATGGCGACAGCACCAGTGAGTATGAAGAGTTTGAAGAAGAGAAAGAACGAGGAGGAGAAGGGGAAGGAGAGGAACAAGATGATGGCTGCAAGATCGTTGAGAGCGGTTACAAAAGTGAACACGAAGAGACCGAAGCCGCGGTGGAAGCAGTAGAGGCGGAGATTACAGAGGCAGGGAATAGGGTGATGGTGGTGGTTGATAAAGTGATTGCATCAACTGGAGCTCTTGAGTGGGCTTTGAAACATACACTACAATCACAAGACTATCTTTTTCTTTTATATTTCTCCAAACCCTTTAGAAAAGGTTATTGCTCTATCTTGAGTGTTCATTTGGCAATTTTGGTTTGACTTTTTGAGATATGAATTCTAAGGATTTCTATTCGCTATAGGAAAAAGGAAGAACCGGAAAAGTGAAGTAAAGACCGATGAACTTGTTCATACTCTTAAAAAACTCTGCCAAACAAAGCGACCAGGGGTGAGTCCAAATTCTAACAAAAAGGCATTTGCTGCGTCTACAATCGCTCAAATTTGACGGATTTTATTATGCCTATATATAATAACAGATAGAGGTTGAGATAAGAAGGCTACAAGGAAAAGAGAAAGAGAAAGGAGAGAAGATAGTGGAAGAAGCTAAAGAACAACAAGTGAGTCTATTAGTTGTTGGAAAAGAGAAGAAACCGCCAGTGTGGAGATTGTTGAAGAGATGGGGATGGAAGAAACGGCGAGGCCGAGCCGGAACTCTCAAGTATTGCCTAGAGAAGGCTTCATGTATGACCATTGCGGTTAAACCAAAGAACCGTAAACTTGGTGGTTACTTGATCACAACCAAGCGTCACAAGAACTTTTGGCTCTTAGCTTGATGGTTAAAAAGTAATTTTAGGTGGTTACTTTTTTTTTTTGTTTTTCATATTATTTGGAGAGATTGATTTTAGTATAGTTTGTTTAGTTTGATTAAGACATTCCGTGTAAAACAAATTCAAAGTATAATACAAACTTGGTTATTAAATAATTCACAATGGAGAGAAGAAAGAAACAAAAAATAAATAAATTTATCAAATATTAATCAAGAGTAATGTAAGTTATCTAAGACAATTATTATCATGAATGAATGCAATAAAGTTGACAAGAAAAAGAAATTTAGTAGTCCAGGCTGTTCTTAAGTAAGTTCAAGACTTCTTTGTAAGCCAATTTCTTGGCCATTTTCTTATCAGAGGCCTTTGCTGTGTGAGCAAAACTCATCTCCTTAGCTTTCACCTCAACCGTGAAAGAATCGAAATCTTTAGCTTTACTCAACTCGAACTGCCACTTCTGACATAATTCTGTCAACTCTCTCACAGGATGCAACTTGACAGTCTCTGGAGTTATCATACAACCCAAAAGTGGTTTAATACTTGCAAACACTACTTCCTTGTTGTAACCTGAGTCAACAAATATCGCGCCTGCTAGAGATTCTATCACATCTCCAAGAACCTGATAGCGAGACCAAAAAAGGTAAGCCGTTAAAGGATTTGTGTACACAGTCGAGTAGAGTTACTATATGTGGTTAGATTAAACTCTGTTACCTTTGGAAAAGATATATCGGATTCCCATCCGAAAGTGGATTGCAAAGAAGACTGTTCAAACTCACTGACAGTTCTAGAGATGTGCTTATGGAGATGATGAGAGGCGTACAGGATGTGTTTGTGCAGGTTTGCTTTCACCGCCACTAGGGCATAACATTCATTGTTAACAGAAGCTGATCGCATGTCGGTTAATAGTCCAGGGGACAGACAAGGATATTTGTCGTATAGATGCTTGGTTATGAGATAATCCAATACAGAGTCACCGAGGAACTCCAACCGCTGCAGTAGAGTCAAATTAGTTTAATATATGAAATGCTAAAAGAATAACATGTATATGATTAACTTCATGGAGAAGTGACCGGACCTGATAGCATCTTGGAATTTCAGGCATCATGTATGAACCATGAGTCAATGCTTCAACTAGAAGAGACTTATCCTCAAAACTGTAATTCAACAGCGACTCCATATAACCTACATTCACAAGCTTCTCTGCTTGTATTGGGGAATCTCTCTGGATCTTCGTAGTTGTAAAGTCGACCTTTATTCCAACCCAATTCATGAACATCAAAGCTGCAAGTTCACCTCCCTCGCTGAGATATGCTCCAATTAATGATTCTACAACATCGGCCACACTCTTGCGTTTCAGATTCCTCCTACTAGCAACGTATATGTTTCTAGACTCGGGTAGAGTATCGTTTACAAGTGAATAAGCTGCAGATGATTGACCTGGAACCATCCAACCTTTGGGTTCAAAACACTCATCGCGGATAAATCCCTGTAATCAAAGAAGATAATTTTACATTTTAAGTCTTACTCCATGAAATTAATTTAAGACTGAAGATGTTCACCTGAAGTTTCTGCTGACATCCAAATTGGCAGAGCATGACATTTGAAATCATTCCATCTTTCTTCGTGCTAAGAAGACCCTCATGGTGAGTATGACAGTGTTGGAATAGTTGCTGACAAACAGCATATTTCAGAAAAGAGTCACCAAGAGTTTCTAGTGATTCCAAGTGGAACTGATCTTCGCACTTCTTTGTCGTAATAGCTTCCAAAACCTGTAGCCACAAGTGAACCAGAAGAATTTGGTGAAAAACCAAATTGAAAAATCTATATAATATGTATATGAGCTTGAAGTTCTAAGTTCTACCTTAATGGTTGGAATATTGACTTTTGGGATGCTTTTCTTCAGGTTGTATGCTATAAGCAAAGATTCAATGCGTTGCATAACAGATGGGATAAAAGTATATGAATAGATCATATCAACTGATATTGGGGACAAAATGACATGACAAAGCTCAGGAGGTAGTTCAACAAATTCCCTGTCATGCTCTGCAAGATAAGGAATAAGGAATTCAACAAGAAATCATGATGCAATCAATCACAGATTGTGGTTAAGAGATTAAACCTTTCTCCTTCTTCTTCTTGGCCATGTGAAGATAACTATGCAACGTGAAAATGTGTCTTCCATTTAGAAGAGGTTCATCCACAAAATTTAATTGAATCCCATGCCTGCAACAAAATTATAGAATGCAACATCTGAAAGGAGAATAAAATAAGCAGAAGTATATCAACAGTGAGAATTATATGCACCTTTCCTCGTAGTACTCAATGTAAGTCTGATCGCCAGAATTTCTCTTGGTCAATAATGAATTTCCGTTTAGATTGTTGAGAACACCTTTTGTGCAGTAGACGTATCCATTATGTGGTGTGTAAACCAATGCATTTTGTACGACACAAGTACAAAACAAGCCGTCTTTTGTGTGTAGAATGCGAGAAGCACCGTTGGTAGAACAATTTTCGTGTTTTTCCAAAACCTCATGAGAAGTTAGATTCACGGATCTGATCACTTCCCAATCAATAAGAGATGTTTCATGTGAATGAGTGGATGGAACTAGTAGATAATCAAGTGCCACCCCATCTCTGAGATGCAATCCATTCAATGCCTCCATCAAATTTTCCACACTGTGATCTAAAAGAACTCGGAATAGAGTTATCTGAAATCTTCTACAGAAAAGGACCTGAACAAAAGAAAATACAGAGACTGATCGAATTTGGAATTCAAATGAGAAATGATTCATAGGAATTTAACTGAGATGAATACCTCTTCTTGTGTAAGGTGAAAAGCTCCCACATAACTCAATGTCACAGCTATTGTACCCCTATGATCTTCCAACCGGAAGCTTGTGTTCCCAATGTCATCTTCAAGCACAACTCTGGTGCCTAGTAAAACATCGTTTAAATGAAAATTTCTTGGAGAGTTTGGCTTCATTCTTATTAAGTAGAAGTGGTATGTTGTCTCCGGCTGTGCTGAAAACTGGGAGACTAGCTCTGGGGGGAAGTAACATGGCTGCTCTGTGTTATATTGGATTTTCTCTGCAAACTCGAACCTCATAGATAAGTGATTTATTTAGAGCCAAATTTACATATGAAAATGCAGAAGATTACCGAGTTTTTGTGAGACAGTTTCCGCCACAACCATGTCAGGCACAAGATGATCACTTAGAGCTCCAACTTTGTGCAGTTGAATGCAAGCTTTAAGACAGACAGCTTGTTTTAACACTTTATTATTTGCTTCAGCTTTAACTTCTTTTACTGGGCAACTCTTAGGAAGGTAAAGGGTGCAACTCCCCTGATCCTTGTTTACATCAAATCTAGGGGCTGGTTTGAAGTACCTTTTCCAGAAGACAAAAAGAAACAAAAATCAGAAAGAAGTAAAGAAACAAAAAATTGAATAAAGGAAAACTAACTGATGAAGCTGGTATTAGACTAACTCATCTGAAGGAAGCCTTGAGCAGTAATGATATATTAAGCTGACGCTTGAGCTAAGAGTTACAGTTGCTCCAGTACTTTCGACACGGAAGAGTGGTTCATCTGAATCATCTGGAAGAGGTGGACAGGGAACAAGAGAATGATCCAAAGACTCTTCGCGCATTCTTTTCCCACCAGAAAGATATTTCATTAATCGAGATTGTGTTAACAGATCTCCGCTGCCAGTGGCAATGAGTGAGAAAGAATTATATTTTTTTTAAGCATGGAGCTATTGTTTTCAAAACAAATCGTAAACTCTCTGAAGACCAGCCAAATATGTAACAGACCTTTCCACCATCATCAAATAATCTGAATTTTGCATTCTAGCACGCCCACGAGACTGTATGAAACTGCAAATGTTGGATGCAGGGTCAAATCTGATAACCAGGTTGCAACTTTGAACATCTAGACCCTCCTCTAGAATAGATGTTGCTACAATGATGTTAACCTACGAATACGAACAGGTTACTCAGAAATAAAGATAACAGTAAGCAAATAAAACAACAGTTCACAGTAATTTGACCATACCAAGCCTCTCCGGAAGTCTTCCACAATTTCATTTTGCTTCTTCCGAGTTTGATTTTGCAGACCAGAGTTATTTCCTGCAACGTACTTGGTTTTCCAGTTATTACAGTTTGGAAGAATCTCAGCCAAAAGGGATTCCAGAACGATGGCTGTTATCACCCTATCCACAAAAATGATGCACCGTATGTTCTCCAAGGAGCTGTATCAATAAAAATTCAGAGAAATAGAACTGGAAAACAACACAGATTTTAAATAACCATTGTACTCCAATATGTATTGATATAAGTAATGTCCAACATTCAAGGTTTATCATTTCAGATCGTCATATCTAACTCCAATATAATAAGCATAAACAAAAATGTGTGCATGCAATCCAAACCTATAACCAAGAAGAGTCTCAATGAGGCAGACAGTTTTTAAAGTTAGGAGACCTGCCTCCGCATTTCCATTTATGTTTGCAACACTCCAATTAAGACCTATTTACACATGAAAAGAACAAAAGAGGTGAGGAAATATAAGAAATGAATGAAACTTCAATCACTAAATGTTAGCAAACAAAAAACCACCTTGAGGTATCTCAGCCAAAAACTCCTGTGAAGCATCAGAGCAGAATTTTTTTACCAAGGCCACGCTAAACATATTTAGTTCGCCCCACAAGAAAGAGTCATTCTGACTGGCTGACAATGACTGAGCAGCCTGTTGTAGAAAAAACAAAAAAAAACAACACTTCTTACTTTCCTATGTAATCTATAACAGCAGTACCAAGAACAAAAATACCTTCTGGGCCAGCAAAATTCCGAGATCATCCAAACAATATGTTAGAGTTGAACTTATCCTCAACAGTCTCTTCTCTACAGAATCAACAGTAGAGGAGTTGAGATCCAAGGTTCCAAGGGATAAGCGATGCTGAAAAATAAGTCTACTATCAGTTAACATTTCATAATTAAAGAATGATCATAAATATGAGCTACATTCTTAAATTTCAAAAAACTTTCAAAACCCAAAAAAGACGCCACTCGCATATAAACATTTATTCTTAGTTCACGTACCTTTATCGTTAGTCTTTCTAGCTTCTCTACCAAGCTTGCTCGTTTGGGACTTGGTATTTTTATGTGCTGGTAATACTTGAAGCTTGGTGTAGAAAAGGGGACAAACCCAGCCAGCACAGACTCATTCTCACAGGTATAGACCTTTATTAATCAAACAAATTATTATTATGATGGAGTAAGCAAAATAAAACCAGCCTATAATATTTCTACCTTTTGAAAATATGGTTTAGTTCTAAGTACTGAGACAGGTCAAGCATCAACAGTCTTCGTACAGTTCAAAATAGCAACTAAGAAAATATTATGCTTCTGCATCAGATGTGGTCATACTACGAAGAAATAATGACCAATGATGTATGTTCACTATAGTATCGAAATATAAACGGAAAAATCATTTTGCAATCACTAGTTTCACTACATCAAACAAAAATATCAACCTTAAGTAAATGTTTCTGATTTTAACGGCACCTTTCACATATTAGAACAAAAAAAATTTCATTATATCATACAAAACAGGATGGACAATACAAAAAATTCAAGATAAAGAAAAGAAACAACCTTTGAATTCATTAGAGTTTCGAGTTCATGAATTTTTTTCCAGTAGCTATCCAGATTTTCACCTTAGTTGAGAGAAGAAAGACAAAGAAGAAAAACCAAACTTGAAATAGCAAATACAAAATATAATGTATAAATGCAATCAAGAAAGAATGTTAGATGCATATATACCCTTTGTTTTCACAAGTGAAGCAGTCATCCCAAATATCCGTGGAACATTGGAAGTTCCAGAATTTAACTCCTTATGATAGAACTCCTGCATGAAAAGGAGCTATGTTGTCAAAAGGTGGAAAACTACATTATAAACTAGTTCTTTTAAATAAAAAAAAATTTCCTATGTTTCAATGAGATTTCATTCAGGTCTGAGTTCGAAAGCTAGGAATATCTTTTCATGCTCACCCTCATGATACAAGCATAAGGGTGCTTTCCCCCTGCATGATGACACTCATCAACTATTAGAACCTTGATCATGCTCAAGCTCAGAAAACTATGCCTCAACGCGTCGAGCAAAATGGCAGGGGTCATCACCAGAACCTGCACTTATGAAACCAAAGGAGAACGGGCCTATAAGAATGTGCATCGAGAGTGGACAGGAAACAGTAATAGTGCCTTTCAGTGGAAATTAGCGTCAGATAGTAGGAAAAACAAGTTCAATATGGTGACAAATCATAAGAGACTGTGATGCAGCTAAGCAAGATTTTATGAAAATAAGACTTATGAATGGTGAGCTAAAAGAGTAATAATGAAACGCATCCTCATAACACTTTCACCAGAAAAATATATGTATGTCTAATTGGTCAAAATAAGAAAAGGAGACCTCATATTTATCAACTTCTTGTTTCCATGTTGAAGAATCCCAAAAGTCCACCCCCATGTCTCCCCAATACATACCAACTTTTAGATCAGTATGCATCTTCAGGGCTTCTGCTTGCTGCGTAAAACACACAAGGAAAAATGCAGAAATAATGGAGAAAGTAACACTAAAGTTTCTAAATTTGGAAAAGGAGCACGTGTAATAATGCAGAAATTGTAGAACAAAGGACAAGTCCGTATATTGGTGAATCCCTTTGTCCACAACTCCAATCCTAACACCAATACCTGAGTGACAAGAACCACTTGAGGAACCAAGAAGACACAGAAGCATGGTGAAGGCTTGCGGAAAAGGTAGGCATAGCTACGAAGAAGCATAATAGCAATAAGGGTCTTGCCAGAACCAGTCTCCAAGAAGACAATAGTGTTCTGCTTGATAGCTTTCTCAAGTGCCTCTACCTGATAACTGGTAACAGAGCATCAAAATATACAAGATGTAAGACTTACACAATCATGGGTTCTTCTAAACAGAGCTTAGAAGAGAGATATCAGAAGATAAGCAAACCTTCTGGCAAAATGTAGAGGAGAAGCAGAGACTTGATCAGTGGTCTCAGTTTCCATCGCATCAGCATCCATGGTCATCTAAAACATATACAGTAGATTTACGAAAAAAAAACCTAACTTTTTAATCTGCAAATATCAAAAATCGCCGTAAGTCGAGCAGAAAGAGGATTAACGCAAAAGCAAACCCCAGAGATAATAATAAGAAAAAACAAATTAGAGAACCTCGAAAGACAAAGCAGCGATCGAGGACAGTAGTTTCAGGTACAGACAGTAGCGGAGAGAAGAAGAAGAAAGGAATCACGAAGACGAACGATCAAAAGCTAAAGCTCTCAGTCAGTCATTTCGATTAAGAAGTAGTGAGCGGTTTTCGAAACAAAAATTTAAGAGAAAAAAACTGTTGAAGAAGATTATTTATGGGATTATTGACTGCTACCATAATTCTTTGGGGGATTGACTGTTTTGTTGTGACTGTGAGACTATGACAGAAGCTTTCGCTTACGTCATTATTCATTTTTGTTTTTTAATATTTTTAATGTTTTTTTTTTCCAAATTGAGCAAAACCACTTGTACTTTTTTGGTCTAGCTGTAAAAAAAAATAAAAGCAAAAGGATACAGAATAATTTGGTCTAACTTTCTTGATCTATATAGTATATCAACTCTATCAAACAACACATAAGAAAACCCCCTATAAATGTGTTTCTTCATAATCAAAATCATAAAAACACCAAAACTTCCATAGATTCAAATCTCATGGAACTTTATGGGTTTTGCAGATAACATATAGTAGCAACAATGGAACTACAAGGCTGTAACCTGGAAAATGAACCACATTCATCTCATAAGCTCTACCTAATGCCCAGCAATTCTGTCAATAAAAACAAAATATACTTCAGAAGTGAATGCAGAATGAAAACAGACAACGGATGAACATGATCGCAGGTTTTTGCCAATGCAAGATGGAAATAAACGAATCATTAGTTAATATACAAGTGGTACCTTGAAATGCTTCCAATATAGAGCTAATGAAGCCAGCAAGACCGATTTCCGAAACAGTCTTCTGTTCGAGAATAACAGTGAGCGGCGTTGTGATCTCTTCTTCCTTCCCCGGTCATGGTCATCCTCTTTCTTACCAGAGACAGTTCGAATGTGATCTTTGTAGATTTCTCTCTCAGCAACCAGACAACACACAACCAAGACACTGGGGATAACAACAAAGACCACATGTGGGATCACCACAACCATTACATCAGGTTGTCCAATGTATTCATGTTTCCTATCTGCGCCTGAGCTCGTCACCACCCATCCCATAATAGTCATGTATGCTCTGTCTCCAGAATCAGCAAACACTTCACCGGAGAACCAAGGAAAGAATATGAGATAGAACAAGTATGCCATGTAACCGAACCAAACCACAGGCATTCTGCAGAGGTCTTGGAGAATCCACAGTACAAGTGTGATAGGTCCTTTCTTGGCAATGAACTTCTTGAGAGTGTACTGCTTCTTGAAAACGATGATGATGCATTTGGGGATAAGAAAAACGAGAAACAAACTATATAGAGCAGGCCAAAGAATCGGGTAATATAATGCCGCCCACTGGCAGCCCATGACACGGAACTCATTCCATGTCCATGAAACTTTAGAGCTTAGACCATTGATGGAAAATGGTCGCATTTCTGATAAGGTTAATCTGCCTTTGATATCAGTGACTTCTATTTGCAGCCAAAATCTATCAGGTAAGGGATCTTCAAAGGCCCTATAATTCCATGGAAGTGAAAAGAATGTTGCCCCGGAAGAAGAAGAATCGCCTCCATGTTTTCTCATTGGAGCTTCCATGACCAGATTATCAAATCCAGGGCTTGAGTCATAAACTCTAGCTACAACTTCCACAACCAGAGAATGAGAAAAAACAATGGCTCTTATTGCGTCATACGATGATGAGATCATATGTTGGCACTCGTATTTGTGACGTGCAAAGGATGTTGACATAAAACGTGAATCTAATGGAAAGGTCGGTAATATGATAGTCTTCTGGGGTTTTGACTTGAAGTCAAGATCAACATATGAAACATGACCCCTATCAATGGCCATGATCCGCATTGCCCTGTTTTTTCTCCAGTCACCCATCTCCCATTCCCAGAACTCTGCAGCTGGTAAGGCTCCAAAAGAGCAGTTCGAAGTACTTTCAGCACCACTCTGCCTCATATTCAGCTGAAACAAGTCATTATCTGATAAACTGATACCACCAGAGTGATGATGTCTTTTAAGATTCTTGCCGAACCTTGAGTGTAGATGGCCACACAAATAAGCTGAGATAGAGTGCTTCAGAAAAACATCTTTAAGGCTCTTTTGAGAATGTGACAGCGCTGTGAATGACAATGGGAAATGCCCAAATGATATTTTTGCAACAGGTTTTGCTGATTGGTTATCCCATTGCGAGAGGTGTGAGTCGAGTGAGCTCAAAAGTTCATCAGTTGGATGCCCAAAGAGATTTGTTGGGCCGCGTAATCCAATATGCATTGTGGTGTCAATACCGACAAACAGATGTTTACGTTCGCTAGTCTGTATAACAAAACACAGAACCGTTAGCACACTGTAACATATAACTTTTCATCACAACCAAAATAATCAAGAGAACAAACTATAGACCAGGCTGGGAGAGCATAACCAACCTCAACAGTTATGGTGTTAACATTTCCTTTCCTTCCCATCTGTCCATTGATGCTATACTTTGAGAAGAAATCAACAGATGAACCAACAGACGGAACACCAAAGTTGTCATGGTTACCCCTAAGATCATAAAATATGCTCTTATTAAGCCCACTTCTCTTCACAACATCTTGCATCACACTCTCGTATTCTAACCACTCATCTTCATTTAACTTCATTGTTAACATGTCTTTGCTTTTCCCATCTGATTAACCACATTAAGAAAAAACAATCAACCAGCAAATCTTCAAACAAACAAAACCATCAACTACAGATGAGAGTTTATAAGTATCTGATATAGCAAATATATAACCACAGTGGTTCCCAAAGCTAAAGTTTCAATTTTTGAGCTCGAGCAATCAAAGCTTGAGACTTGCATATAAGAAGCTCACAAGTAAAACCTAAGAACCCAGAAGCAACATCACTGAAGCTCATCTAACGAACCAATGAAAGATTGAGAATTTCGAACCAAGTCCTTAATTCAGGAGAGAGATATAAACCTGTGAGATCACCGGTGATTAAGACGAGAGAAGGGTTGATAAGAGCCAGAGCAGGACCCACAATGTTTTTGAAATCAATGGCTCTTTCAGGATGATGGACACTGAAATGGAGATCGGATAGCTGAACAACCCAAATCAAGTCTTGCCCAGTTCTCGCTTCAATCACTCTTCTTCCAGATTTGTCTAACGAACCAGAGACCCTTGTACTCAAGGAGATTAACAGAAGAAGAAGAAGAATCGTAAACGAGATTCTTCTCGGAAGAGAAACTGTTTTGCTTCGGAGCTCATCGTCGTCGCCGATCGATTCCATCACCGAATCAGTAGTAGCATTTGCAGATGAAGGAACCTCTCAGAATTGTGTAATTTGCAAATCGTTTTGACGAAAGTCTACATTTTTATTATTTTTTAATTCATTAAATTATTTTCTTTCGTTACAACTACGAAAGAATGGTATACCTGTATGTAAAGTGTGTGAGAGTATCAAAGCCTACTATGATTTACAAACTCAAGAAACAGAAATCAAGAGAGTGATTTTGCATGTTTAAGCAAAGAAGATGATTTCGTGTAGAACATTTGTTGTTATTGTTCTCAGAAACAAAGGCAAAAAAGGTATGATCACTAGTTTTTATTCTTCTCCCAATTAATTTTTGATGAGATTACTTTTCTTTCTACTACAATTTCATGCACATACATATGTCACAACGTACAATAAAAATAGCAGAAATAATTACAACCACACTTTGAATAACGATTTCTTCATTTTAACTTATTCAAACAAGATCTTTTAGTTTACTAGGCTTTGGACTTAACCAGAATCAACTACTTTGTGAGTCCTTAAATGCTTCCGTTTAGCCTTCTTGGGCTCAACTCCTAACCATTGTTGAATGAGCTCAAACACTCTTTCATCACGGAGAAGCCCGCGGTGGCTACCCGAAACTCCTACGCTAGCAACTGCTTTAAACTGAGCAGCCTGCAATAAAAAGGTAAAAACGTAAGGGTTTTGTTAAGGTCCAAACAAGTGCACAAGAGAACCAGTAACAGATTTGCTTCATGAAAACCGAGAACTCATATCGGTATAAACAAGAAAGTATAGCTTACTGCAGCTGATTCAGCAGGGACAGTTCCATCTCCATCTACATATGTATACTCAGGCTGAAACATGATACAAAGTTGCAGAGACTTTTTAATCAAACATGAAAGTATAATTGTAAGTGAAGGAATGCCAAGAGATAACAAATCGAAGGCTGGGTAGAGAACAGCAAGTTTCAGGATTTAAAAGGGTCTAAAGCATTTTCCTCAAGAAGAGTCATATTTCACTCACCATAGTTTGACATATTTCAGACAAATCGTCTATCGGAGAAGTCTCTGTGCCATAACTGCAAAAGAAAAACAAAACAGCTTTTTTAATGTGGCAAAGACATTTGGAATCGACCAAGAAACTTAGTTTGGATGATTCAAGAGAATACTCCTCATAAACCAATCCACAAAAAAAGCCTCAGGCAATATAGGAGCGATGAATAGTGGTGCATACCAAACATCAAAGGGTGTATTAAGTGACACTCCATATATGTTATAGAAGGACACTCCATCAGGAAGTTGCGCTTTGTTGAGAATTTCTCTTGTCTTAGCAGCCCAGTCGAGGATAGCAAAGTTAAAGGGCAAAGCTATTTTATTCCCACCATAGCTTAGCTACAATACATAATAAGATGTTTGATTATAAATCCACTGACCAAATAACATCTCAAGCCAATGGAAACGAGAAACAAAAGCTGAGTATGTTTAGTTTGCTACCTCGTTATTTTTTAATGCATCGTTGAATAGATCAATACTCTCGATTAAGCCAAATGATTCCAGTTCTACAGAAGTATCAACGTCGTTTTCAGATTTCTTACGCCAAACTCGAATCTCTGGTTGCTTTTTCCACTTAAAGTCTGGATTTGCCATCATCTCATATATAGATGGGCATTCGACCAACTAAAACCAAACATTAAAAACAGATTCATCAGTAAAAACAAGAGTTTCATGGACCCTGAAATAAAAATCTAAAGCTTTGATGTAACTTCAAAAAGAAAAAAAGTGATGCAAGTAAACCCGAAACTATGAGGTTTATTACCAGTTGGTGCATCGTCCAACGTGACACAAAAAAGAAACTTTCTAACCCTTCCACAAATTGCACTCCAGTCAAGATTGAATCATTGATGCACCCTGGTGCTCCTGTTTACCAAATCCAAGTCATTTCCAATGAAACCAGCTATTTCTCTTATGAACAATTTTTTGCAAATAGATAAACCGTATCACCTTGGAAAGGTGTTGCAATTGTAATCCATTTATTTACATACTTGGAAAATGCCTGCCAACAAGAAAAAAAAGAGTCTCACTCATTATTCTGTTTGAATAAGGGGAAACTCTAAACTTCAGCTAGAATCTGTCGAAGATCATAAAGGTTGGAGATTATAATACCTCCGGATGGAGATACATGAAACATGAAACCATAAGTCCTCCCATTGAATGGGAGATGATAGTGACTTTTCTCCCCCCTGAACGTTTATATGCAGTTTCCAGCTTCTTCTTCAGACCTAGTATAAGTAGATCGATCCTGCAAGAGATTATATAAGCAAATGATCTCGAGAACTAGGAATTCAGGTAAATAGCAGAGAAGTTTAGCAAATCACCTATTGCTTTGACGGAAATCGTAACCATAACCGAATAATGTAGTCCCCTTCTTATAACCGCATCCAACCAGCATTTCTATCATATCGTGAAAGTGATAAACCTCCGTCAAGTGACAAAGCTTTACAAACTGGAAAAGCAAAGTATATAATATCAGATACACCATGAAAACGAGCTAACTCCCTATTTAGCAAGATGAAACAAAGAAGTAAGGCTAACAAGAAAAACAATTCCAGAAACAGACACCGAGGTTAGACATCAAGAACGAACAACTAACTAGATACAAAATGGTTGCAGATACAATTTCCATCTTACTTATCCTCACTCCTAAACTTAACAACTGCATAGAAGTAGCCAATGCACAAAGTAATATCTAGCTACTTTACTATACCCAAGAGGGATCTAGAATGTCAATTGCATAGAGTCCATGGTCATCATCAGGGACCAAT
>Ga0041059_1000407_pt1 | contig 31986 bp, 23 predicted proteins | sample AraColnosormetaG_FD_56232 | JGI IMG/M metagenome (GOLD analysis project Ga0041059, IMG submission 56232) | Arabidopsis roots microbial communities from North Carolina, USA - Col MF nosort | ecosystem: Host-associated > Plants > Roots > Unclassified | place: USA: North Carolina | collected...
TTTTTTTTTTTTTTTTACAATTTATAAGAATTATATGTGCCATTGGTTTTCACGTGGTCGGTCTTGTATGCACCAGGGTGCATGAATGGGAAACGTGGTCCCGTGCGGCACGGGCCGTGCCTCCATTATGGCATTATGTAAAACTAAGGATGATGATCTATAAACCTCAAAAATCAAGTTCTCTTGTGCATGCAACAAGTGTCAAATACTTTATGTGATTTTCACACGAACTTTCCTGTCCATATAAAGTAGTACGAAATACAAGAGCAAAACTAATTATAGAGCAAAACATACATGTATGGCATTAATTTCACAACCCTGAAGACATATATGCATATGTGTGTTTGAGTTGATTTACATTTTCTCAAGAATTCACACGTATAATATTGGATTTGAATTCGAAAAATGATGTGATCAAACGCGTCTGACAGAATAAAATGTGATACAATTAACTTCTCTGGCTCGTATAACAACGGTCCTACTCCAATTAATGTAGTTACTGGCCAGTGGTGCCGAGGTACATAATTAAATAAATTCATATATGTAAACTATTTGGTTTCATAAACCACCTTTGAAAGATTTTAGTGGGTCCTCAATTATAAAGTTTAGTTGAAAATCTCTTATTTCTAAATTAGGCGAGAAAATAATACAATAATACAACAGTTTTAGTAAAGTATCTCACACAGTAGCCCCTATTATATCATCACGTGGACAATTTGCTAACGTGACCATCCAATGAGTAAAACATATCATCACTCTATACGTTCGCTTTCGGCTTTCCAATAAATTTAGGGGACCTAATAAGACTGTCGGAAACCATTTGTGTTATGTAGAACTATAATTAAGCATATGTGATATGTTTGGAAGTATACAATAGTCAGTGTGTAAAAACTAGTTGTAATGATATTTTTGCAGAGACCAAAACAATTTCGAACCAAACTGAACTAGACTTTTTATTACATTTGTTTACGCAAAGAAATTAACGGTATTAAATTAAAAGAAGAAAAATAAACAAAATCGTTTTTAATTACTGTTGGTAACTTTTAGTCGATGACTTTTTGTAAACTAATGTAATTAATGAACAGTATTAAATTAATTTAATTTTTAAGTTTGAAAGTTGCTATATTGTAACACAAAAAATCTGAAATGGAGTCGAGGAGAATAAAAAAGATTCTGGAATCAGGAGATTGATTCCTTTCTCTCCCACTTTTGATTTTAGAAAAATGGTGATTAGCTATCTGCTCATATCCATCTCCGAAAAAATTGGTGCTTCTCATTTCAAAACCACATTATCCGCTTTGACTCACCACCAAATCAACCAACGATTACCATTTTTCGAATCCAATCTTTCAAAATGTATTTCTTCTAGTGTTACGGCGATTTCTGGGAATGATCATTTACCATTTTTTCCGACTGAATCGATCGGAGAATTCCAATCCTATATATACCGAGCTTTTGCGGTTTTCGAAGGTGCGATTTCGAAGTTTCGTACTATTTCTTATATATCCTCAACGTAATTGATTGACATTAGTATGATTAATGATATGATTAGTGATTGAATCAGTTCTTATTTATATATGATATGAAAATAACTATTGTTTGATCGCTATAAGATTTGTTTTTTGGTTTATTGAGCAGTTCAGAGATATTTTGACAGTTGACAAAGTTTAGGTAGGGCCTGTGTGAGTGTGAAGATGCAAGAAGATTTTTGTTGGCATTTAAGAATTGTGAGGAAATATCAATAGCACTTATATATGTTAGTGTGTGTTGTTGATGATTTTTTTCAAAAGTGGTGAACTTTCATATTACTGGTGAATCAAATAGTTGGAATGGCAGATAGTAGAGGAATCATGATTATAAATGTTGTTCCACTATTAGACCACACTGTGCTGAATGTATTCCTTTCTTGCTTTGTTCTTTCTCTAGGCACAAGGTTTTGTCTGCTGAAACTGGGATGTTGAAGTTATTCTGCTAACCATTCTTAGTGCTGTCAAGCTTTGGACTGTCTTCAAGAGTTCTAAGGACTACAGGAACCTCGAGCTATGGGCTCTGATAAAAATTCTGCTCGTTTTCTACATAACCTCAAGATGGAGAGGGTCAGAACGATTTTAACCCATACTTACCCGTACCCGCATGAGCATTCACGTCATGCTATGATTGCTGTGGTTTTGGGTTGCATGTTCTTTATTTCGTCGGAGAACATGCACAGCCTCGTAGAGAAGTTGGACAATAATTTCAAGTGGTGGTCCATGTATGCCTGCTTGCTTGGGTTTTTCTATTTCTTTTCATCTCCTTTCATCAAAAAGACTATCCGACCAAGCTACTCAACCTTCAGTCGGTGGTAAGTGAATATCTTTTATTCTGTCTTCCATGGGGTCTATATCAAAAAAGATTTAACACTTAAAAGGTTTTGTTGTGTAGGTACATTGCTTGGATTTTAGTTGCAGCTTTGTACCATCTCCCAAGTTTTCAGTCAATGGGTTTGGATTTGAGGATGAATTTGTCCTTGTTTCTAACAATTTACATATCATCCATAGTTTTCCTACTTGTCTTCCACATTATTTTTCTTGGGCTTTGGTATATTGGTCTTGTTTCTCGTGTGGCTGGAAGACGCCCAGAGATCTTAACCATTCTTCAAAGTTGTGCTGTAAGTATGCTATCCCCAATCTTGTAGATCAAGGTTACTTGCTCAAAAACATTATTCTTAAAGAAAAATCAAATTTCAGTGTCCTTTATCTTGTGTAGGTTCTTAGCATATCGTGCTGTATTTTCTACAGCCATTGTGGTAATCGTGCTTTTCAGAGACAAACACCCCTCGAGAAAAGGCATTCTAGCCGTTTTTCATTATGGAAAGGAGAAGATGGCAACAGTACTTGGCTTGCGAAATTTACTCACATTGATGAGCTAAGAGACCAAGTCTGCTCATCATGGTTTGCTCCTGTTGGATCTGCACGTGATTATCCATTATTGTCCAAATGGGTCATCTATGGGGAGGTCAGGGTCTGGCTTCTGTTATAACATTCTAATTTGTTGTGTACGTTCTTATTTGACCACTCTCTGTTGTATTCCTACCTTTTAATCTACAGTTGGCATGCAATGGGTCTTGTCCTGATTCATCTGATGAAATTTCTCCTATATACTCGTTGTGGGCAACGTTTATTGGCCTTTACATTGCTAATTATGTAGTGGAGAGATCAACAGGGTAAGTGTCAAGCTGTCAGCTTGGGCATAGTTTTTTGTTAAATGAATGTTGTAAATAAAATGATTACTGTTTTTACAATGATAATGTACGTTTTCGTTGTACGGTTAGGTGGGCACTGGCACACCCTCTGTCTGTCGAAAATTATGAGAAGTTGAAGAGACAACAAATGAAACCTAATTTCTTAGATATGGTTCCTTGGTATTCAGGGTACGTCTATGCCAACTGATCTTTTTTCTTTTTACATATTTTAGCATCTACCAATGTCTTCTTTAAAGTAGGATACTTGGGCTGATCTGTCTGATTTTCTATTTCAGAACTTCAGCTGATTTGTTTAAAACTGTGTTTGACCTCCTCGTATCAGTGACTGTCTTTCTTGGCCGCTTTGACATGCGAATGATGCAGGTATACTATTTCTTATACTGATGTGATAGGATCTGATCCTTTTATCTTTCCTGATTTGCTTATTATATTGCTTTTTTGTAACTTTCCCCATTTTTAAATGTGTAGGCTGCAATGAACAAAGATTGTGATGGAAACAAGAGCAAGGAACTTTTATATGATCATTTTGCTGATAAGACTGACTTCTGGTTTGACTTCATGGCGGATACGGGTGATGGTGGGAATTCATCATATTCTGTCGCGAAACTTCTAGCTCAGCCTTTTATCAATGTTCCGCTAGATAATGATTCTATATCTCTAGAAAGGGGTAACATACTGCTTATTGGGGGAGATCTTGCGTAAGATTTTATTACCTGTGATTTCCATATTCTCTGTTTTTTTGTCAGGTCTGAATGTAACAGAATAGATGTCTTTCTCTGATATTGCAGATACCCCAATCCATCAGCGTTTACATATGAAAAACGTCTATTTTGTCCTTTTGAATATGCGCTCCAACCTCCCCATTGGTATAAAACGGACTCAATTTCTGTTAACAAGCCTGAATTACCTGATGGGGTGTCTGATCTAAAGCATTATGACGGTCCTCAATGTTTTCTTATCCCAGGAAACCATGGTGGGTTTCAGCTTTAAACTTCATTTCTCTTTCTAGTGATATGTTTCACATAATTACATGCATACTTGGTGTGTCTTGGTATTGCTTCTAATTGTAATGTTATTACTGAACTTTTTAGACTGGTTCGATGGACTAAATACTTTCATGAGGTATGTATGCCATAAAAGCTGGTTGGGTGGCTGGTTTATGCCCCAAAAGAAAAGCTATTTTGCCCTGCAGCTACCTAAAGGATGGTGGGTGTTTGGTTTGGATCTAGCGCTTCATGGTGATATTGATGTGTACCAGTTCAATTTCTTTTCTAAATTAGTGAAGGAGAAGGTAGATTCAACATCATCTTTCTTTCTCAGGCTAAATAGACTTTGCGGATGCTATACAAAATATATTCCCATCAACTCGAGCTCTTTTCTTCTTTTGTTCACAACTTATGATGTTCTGTGATATTGGTTTTGGGTTTTTCTTTGGTTTGTGAAACGACAATATTAGAGTTGGTGTCTTCTGTTTGATACTATTGAATTCTAATTTTGTTGCTTTGATCAATGTTTTTATCTTTTCATTTAGGTTGGGGAGAATGATGCAGTGATCATTATCACACATGAGCCGAACTGGCTTCTTGATTGGTATTGGAAAGACGATACTGGAAAGAACATGCGACACCTGATATTCGAATTTTTGAAAGGAAGGTGTAAACTTAGAATGGCAGGAGATTTGCATCATTATATGCGTCATTCATGTACTCAATCAGATGGACCTGTTCATGTCCCACATCTCCTTGTTAATGGCTGTGGAGGGGCTTTTTTGCATCCCACCCATGTGTTCCGCTGCTTTTCAAAGTTTTATGGTGCTTCTTATGAAAGTAAATCTGCCTATCCTTCATTTGAAGATTCAAGCAGGGTAAACTTTTTCTTGTTTCTTGAACCTCTTATCCACGGTTACTGATTCGCCTTCTTTTCTTTGCATTCTGATATTTTATGTTGTTTGCTGTTATTTGCAGATTGCTCTGGGAAATATTTTAAAGTTCAGGAAAAAGAACTGGCAATTTGATTTCATTGGTGGCATCATATACTTTCTCTTGGTCTTTTCCTTGTTCCCTCAGGTGCGGTTTTACACATCTTTGACTTTATCAAACTCTTTTTCATATGAACTGTTTCTTGTTTCTCCATTTTATATTTATTTTCTCAGCAATGCAGCCTGACTTGGTCATTAAGACTTTTTTGTTAAAATGGTACACATTGTCAGCATCCACTATTAAATGGTCAAACTGAGACAGGCCTTGCATATCTGTAGTAGTGTTTTTCCTGTGCGAAGAAATTTTTATGCTCACTTGCACTCACGAGAAAGTTTTTATCTTCATTCCTTGTTGGTTTCAGTGTGAGCTAGGCCATATCTTACGAGGCGATTCATTTTCTGGCCACTTGGGGAGTTTCTTTGGCACAGTTTGGAGCTCCTTTGTGTATGTAACAGAGCAGTCATATGTGTCTTTCACCGGGGTTCTTATGTTGCTAATAACTGCAATTATGTTTGTTCCCTCAAAAATATCTCGGAGGAAACGACTGTTAATTGGAATTCTTCATGTTTCTGCACACCTGATGGCTGCTTTGATTCTTATGTTGCTGTTGGAACTCGGCATAGAAATCTGTATTCAGCATAAGCTCCTTGCAAACTCCGGTCAGTTTCCTTTCCATAGAATGTTGTGGCTTTCCTCATTACAATGTCATTGACACAAGTGGACAAAAAATATGTGATCCTACTTTAATTGATATTTTTTTGTATCTGTGATCAAACCTTAATGGATTTTGAGATTTTCAAACTTTTTGCTACACAGGGTATCATACATTGTATCAGTGGTACAAATCAGTAGAAAATGAACATTTTCCGGACCCTACTGGCCTCCGAGACCGTATTGAGCAGTGGACGTTCGGATTATATCCTGCCTGCATCAAGTATCTTATGTCAGCATTTGATATTCCCGAGGTAAAATCGTCAACTTAGCCTTCGTTTTAGCTGAAATAGAAAACTATTTTTCAGCCGAAAGTAAAGTATTTGACATAGGTGATGGCGGTTACACGGACTAACATCTGTCGAGAAGGAATGGAGTCACTTTCTCGAAGCGGAGCAGCCATCTATTATGCTTCTGTGTTCCTCTACTTTTGGGTCTTCTCAACCCCTGTTGTATCTTTGGTTTTTGGAAGTTACTTATATATATCCATCAACTGGCTTCACATACACTTTGATGAAGCATTTTCTTCACTTCGGATCGCCAATTACAAATCATTCACCCGTTTCCACATCAAACCTGATGGAGACCTTGAAGTCTTCACTCTCGGAGTAGACAAGGTGAGAAAAACAACTCTCGAAATGACAAAAGAAAAAGTTTGTGATTATAGAATTAAACAGAGGAGTGTATGTGATGAATGAGTACAGGTGCCAAAGGAATGGAAGCTGGACAAGGACTGGGATGCAGAGCCGAGATCGACTGTGAAAATGAGTCATCACAGAAGGTTTCCAAGCAAATGGTGTGCAACAACATTGCAGCAGGATCCTGTCAACACCGTAAAGATTGTCGATAAGTTTGTTATTCATAGATCAGAGAAAGAAACTGGAGGATCTTAGATAGAATCAGGTTCTTCACTGATCCTGTCGTTTAGAATGTAGTCATTAGCGTTTCCCGCTTTATGAATAGGCTTTGAGACGAATAATGCTTTCTTCTGAGAGTGATGACAAAAATAATTCATATCATAGTTAACAATTTAACAGCTCAATCTTTTGCAATTTCACTTTAGAATCTAATAACAAGTCTCTGACACAACTTTAACTCTATTTTGTGTCTCCTTCATCCAACATTATTCTATAAACCCTTTGAATTTGTGAGATAAAATATATATAAATACATGGCACATTCTCAAACCAATGACTTCCTTTCTTCGTCCTCTTCTCTATCACCATCGCCTCCTGCGATCCTAACCGCTGGTCTCGCCGGAATCTTGGCCGGAGCTTTACTATCCATTGGAACCATCTTCAATACAATCCCCATTGCTATCAACAGCAAGCCTGATCCGTGCTGTTCCGTTAACGGCTTTGTGAATATCAAATACGACAGCAACAATGTAACCCCTTTCCTAGCCGTTGTTATCTACACACAACGAAATGTGATTTTAGACCATTGAGTCAATTAAAATACAAATGAGTATTCAAAGATAAGATTAGATATTTACCAAGGCAGTTGTGGCGGCTCCAAAGAGAGCAATAAGCGAGAGAACGGAGACTTGACCGATAAATGTGGCCATGGCTTCAAATACAAGCACTCCATACACATACGGATGCTGCAAATATAAACAAAGCACAATTGGTTTTAAATATGTCAACCAATGAATCATTAAACCGTTTGACTATAAAATATTCCACGTTGGTACTTAAGTTATGGAATCAATGAATTTAAAAGAGACAATTTGGCTTTTAAAAAGTTTGGCAGATTCAGAGGCACGTCGTCGGTCAATGATCTCTCTCATTTCGTGGTACCAAGAATCCTACAAATTTTGACTTTTTCTCTAAACTGAGTCCAACTCCGGTTTGAATCATAAACCGAGTCAAATCTATAGAAGTACTTTCAAAGCCAAATAAAAGGTTCCACTCTTTGTCACTTTCACTTAAAATGGACGACTATCTCATAAGGTTAACTTGGTTTGGTTAAAGGTTGACCAAAAGTCAAACCAGAAAAAAGAGAACAGAGGTTGTTTACTTACTTGTGCACACGCAGTCCACGCACGAAAAACCTCTCCGGTTAAAACCATGGGAACGAACAAGAACGGTAATCCAACAACTGTTGAGCAGAAAAGCATCTCCATCTGCACAACACACATAACAAGAGTTAATCTCAGAAACGAAACAAAACAGACCGGTAAAGGAAAACCGAAAGAACCGTGTTTTCTTTAGTTTCCTTGCCTGAGTTGTCTCAGGATTCATTGTGAAGATAGCTTCTTGCAGATTACCCAAGAAAGCATCCATGATCAATGCACCGGTTATCATCATAATCCCAATCATACTGAAATTTGGAGACATTTGCGCATCGGCTAATGTGAATAGGATCAAACCAAGAACAAGCAAGAACGCTGAAATGTATTCATGGACTGGGTATTTTCTTCTAAGACCGGGTATAAACGCTCCCATTATCATCACCGGTAACACCTAAAACATCCGAAAGATGGTCATTCCGATCATTCTTTAAACTCAATTTAAACTCATTGAGACTGTAATTGGGAAATGTGGATCTATTACCTTGGTGGATTTGAACATGATTTGAGCTGGATAATTGAGATAAGCCAAAGATCCTTTGGTTAAACCATGTGAACCCATGAGAACAGCAGAGAGTTTGACATAAGTTCTCATCGGATTAACTATATGCTTTGTGGTAAAGCCTTGAAGGTAGATTAGAAACAAGTAGACAAATCCTTGTATAAACGTGAAATACCACCCAAAGCTACAAAGACAGAGCAAAATCCCATTGTTAACTTTTGTTCAAATCTAAAACTTAAAAGAGTAATCAAAAGTTGACTTTTACCTAAATTGAAGACGATTATAAACATATTCCTGCAAAACCAAAGAAAAATAAATCAAGTCAATGATCATATATGAGTACTTGTAGATCCAATCACATTCTCTAAAATCTGTTTTCTTTACAAAGATCACAGATTTTTTGTGATCTCTCACAAGTTTGGAGAGAGTTTAGTTCGTCATGCAATTTTTTCTTCTTCCTCTGTTTTTTTTTCTCTCAGAAACAAAACATCAAACACTTAGCATGCAAGAGATTGAAAATGCAAAAAAATTATAAATTTACGAGATTCAGGAGCTGGGTATGTGGAATTATGACAAAGAACAAACAAAAACATTAACGTTGATTGATTATGTATCAAAATTCTCGAATCAAATTGCAAAAAAGAGAGAAACGAACCTCGCAAACACCGTTAACGAGATAACCAAAAAAGAAACCAGAAGTGCAAATGAGAAACTGTTGCCAAGTTGGTTTATCAGACAAAGAGATTCCAAACAGAGATCTTGTTTGTTCCTCCTTCATTTTTCTTTTCTTTTCTTTGAGGAGAGATTCAAAGGAAGAAACCCAGAAAGTGAATTAAGAGTAATTGATCAAACACATGTAAAGTGATGACTCATAACGGTATTATTATCACTCCTCGAAATAACGAAAACCACACCACAAAAAGGGTAATCAAAGAATAATTAAAACCAAATTCTTCACTCTCCTCGAGAAACTTGATGAAGAGGGAAGAGAGAGTTAATAGATGTATTGGTAAAAGAGGAGGAGGAAGAAGAGAGCTTTTAAGAAGGAAGGAGAAAACGCATGAAGAAGAAGAAGAAGAAGAGACTCGTCGCGTGATTTGCCACTTCGGGACACGTTTTTTCTCCATTGAGCGTTCTTCTTCTTCTTTTTACGTTTCCTGTTACTCTTTTTTTTACCGGTAAAACTCAAATTTGCAAGTAAGACCCTTAACGTTTATGTATGTTTGATTTAAGTCTGAAACTTTTGTTTATCTACACACCACGACAAAATTTGCATTACCAGCGTGGCACATTTTTTTGTCTTAAGTCTTTTATTGCATGATCTCATGTTTGCTAATTACGATCATATCATATTATTACCAGCTTGGTATATATATATATATAAAATTTGGGTTTTAATGACAGTTTGTGTTGTATATGTGTTGTTTGAAAAATGTATTTATAATAAATTTTGGTATAAAAATAAGAAAAATAAATGCTATGACTTATCAAATAAAATTATCTAAATTTGTCTATAAAAAAAAGTATCAAAGTAAAATGGAACAAATAAGGGTAAAAATTGATATATAAGAAACATATCAAATCAGATCTTGCTAGTCAAAATTGTAAATTTTTATCTACATTTAGGATCTGTATATTGACTATGTTTTCTAAATAACATTTGTTAAAAAAAGTGAAAGAATTCAAAAAAGTAGTGTGACAATTTTTACAAAAACCTTAATTAGAAGTCTAAAATCATATGATATCATCAAATCTTGATATAAAGTAAAAAGAAAGTGTGTCACTGACTCTACACATTAGAAAACTAGAGGCACTAATAAAAAAAATAAGATAAACTTTAGGGGTGCGTTTTCATATTTTCTTTATTTGATGCAAAAGAAAGTTACTACTTCGAGAGAATAAGAGAATAAAAAGGAAAATTTAATAAAGATAATCAATATGGCTTACGAGTCAACTTTCCGGTTTAAGACAGATTGAGTCATTGTCTCAATAGACGCCATTACAGTCTGTCTTTTACAATTTCATCATCTTTCCTGAATTTTGTTTTTGTTATTTTCGGAAGTGATTGTTAAATGCGTTACAGAAGTTCTGGTCATGTCAGAATTACATATTGACATAACATCTGGACACGTTTTGGTAAAGAAATCAATTTACTCTTTTTCTTTTCATCTTCTATATCCATATTGAGCAATAAACTTCACACATGCATATTCATTCTTTCACCAACAGAGTAGTTGTTTTGTTCTAGTTGAAAACTCTAGTGAACAAATTTGGAGGAACATATACAAAATGTGTAAGCAAAATAATGACGATATTTAGTCAATGAATTGAAATGTTTTAGAAGAATTAGGTGGCGGTGTATGGTGAACAGTCGAAATATACATTATTATTGGCTATTAGTTCTAAAGAAGCGATTATAATCGTCGTATATGAAATAGCATATAGACAAAATGGTTTGTTTTAAAATAGACCGTTTAATAATAGCTTTGATTAGTGACACTGATAAGTTAAAATGGAATAGAAAATAAATTAACTATGAGTCTATAGTCATACAAATATCATATATGCATATAGGCGTCGCAAAGAGCCAAAGACCATATTCTTTTTTTTTTTTTGGTCAAAAGCCAAAGACCATATTCTTTTCTTGAAATACCAACGCGAAACTCAACAATAAATCTGATATTTATTTTATTTTTTGTTCAAAGGCTTAAATGAGAGAGCTTACTGCAATATTACAACAACAAAAAAATTGCAATTGGTATTAGAGATTTTTTCCTATCAAATTTATTTCTATTAGAAGGTCAAGCTTTACGTGCAATTGTATTAATACATAAAGTTACAAATGATAATCTCTACACATAACAAAATTGATCTTACTCGTAGATATTTTTCTTGCTTAAAACCATTTGTGTGGTTCATAATAAACGGAAGACTTCGATCGAGAGACTTTTGCATATGCAAGCAACCCATCACATTTCACAAATTGACAACAATATTATTGCTAGAAAACTATAGATTTATGTAGATATATATTTTATTCTTTTTTGTTAAAAAAAAATCAGACATTTACATTCAAACTCAAGCGAGTAAAAGAATCAAAGTCGTTAGAGAAACAATCCAGTGACGTACGGTCAAATAGTGTGGGCCTTAGCTTCAGCCATTTTGTACAGAGTACCGGAATCTTACCAAACACCGAAGGCAGGTCCAGTTACACTAGTTAGCGGTTACGTCTCCTTCTAATTTTCATAGATGAATTAGTTTTTTTCTTCTAAATAAAATACGAATTTTTAATAAGATTTTGTGTTATTATTGATTATGGACACTGTTACTGCCGTATTATCATGCGCAAAACAGGGTTGGCAAACTTATAATAGGTGATACTTGTACAATTTATCTATATACTTATTAATTCAAATTCAAGTATTTGTGTAGCTACTACTACAACTAGACGTGATAGTCAGCATATATGAATTATTCTTTCTTTGCTAGGAATATTTTTAAAATATTATAAAACTAAATTTTTAAAAGAAAAGAAAAAAAAATTATACACTTATACGTATAATTTTAAACAAGTAGTACTACTGTACAACTTATATACAAGTCCTAAAACTTAGTAAATTATATTTATATCGTTAAATTTGGCTTATTAATATTAAGGCATATAACTGAACATAGCACGAGTATGACTTTCTTGTATACAATAAACAGAACTATACAATATATATGTCCTATGTGACTACGTGTGATTACAAAATGCAGTGATATAGCCTATAGGTAATTTGCCCCCAAAAAAAACAAACTATAGGTAATATGTCGCAATTTTTGGTTAGTGCAACAAATGCAAATTATTAAAATCTAACAATATATTAGTAAACAAGTTTTCAAATATCGAAATTGTCTCCATGCGTTCAAGCGTCTCTCTCTCAGCAACAATGATTTGGTACGTAATTCTATTACATAGGGGAATTCGGTTTATTTCCTAAATTATGGGTTTCTTTTCTTACTGAAACAATAATTCAATTTTTGGGATTCGAGGTTAGATATATTTATGCACAGAAATTAGGTTTTGCTTTTAAAAAAAATTGTAAGAGAAATTTGTTACAATTTTCATTAAATATAAAATTAGGAGGATGCATGAGATCTCTAGTGACTCAAGTCATGGTTAACTTTAAACTGATTAGTTCTATATGTATTAACTTTACCACTCCTACGTTAAAGTTAATCCAGCTCAGATTAGTTGAAGCCCAAAAAAAACTATAGTTTAGGGCCCATTTCACTTAACGGCCGTTCATTATGCTTGAAACCGCTCAACATTAACGTGGTAATTTATTATTATCCTTTTTAGACTTATTTTTCATGAATTTAGATGATACAGTAGATGTTGTCATTAGATTTGTACTAGTTTACTTTTAATGTGAGATTCTATCAACCTTCTGTCGCTGAGATTTTACCGTAATCAAGTTCAAAGTTTAGAAGTTTTTGTTTGTTTCATCAATCTCTCATTACTCATTAAACATTCAGACAATATATGTCATACCATTTACAAAGATAATAGCACTATATATCATAAATTTAGTAATGCATATAGTATAATACATACATATGTGGCAAAGAAAACAGTTTCACAAGGATATATCATGGATAAGTTCGTCAACCAAGGAAGTGAGGAAACCATTCCCCAACTCTTCGACCACATACTCTTTCTCATCCCCATTGATACAACCCCATTTCATTTCCTTCACATAAATCTCTCTTTTCTCGCTCACTTTCCAACTCATGAACATATTATATTCATCGTCTTGTCTCCTCATCACCCATTCTTCAACTATCTCCACCAACTTATCCTCGTCTCTTGTCTCATTATTATTGTTTTCTTTGAAAAAATCTAGCAACACATTGTCTACTACATGAGATGCCAGTAATTGGTTTTGTTCCTCGATTATTCTAGACTTCACTAGAGCAAACAAACGGTTTGCTCGGATTTCGGATTGATCTTCTTCAATTTCTATAATGTGAGATTTGTAATCTTGTCTTTCCTCATATTTCTCTATGCGTTTCTCTAAATCCACTGGCTCAAGCCGTACCAAACTCTCTAATCTTCTTCTTTTTCTCATCTGTTTCTTCTCATATGTTTCTGTAAATGTCAATTTATAAAAGATTAGTTCATATGTTTATAAACCTAATTGTTAATGCAACTATATCTATGCTTGAATTTGCGTTGAATAGATAAAATCTTTGTCAAAGGGTTTTCTCACAACAATGAAACTTGTAAACGTAAAACCTATGTGATAACAAGTAATGACCATCGATTAGCGAATATTCAAGAACATAAGGATATATAATCAGTGACTTTACCCTTGTGATGCGATGGAGGACTAATTGCATCATCTTGGAATGGGCAATCTAATATCGATATTGGACTGAGTTGTTCTTTTTCTTCGTTCTCGCATTCCTACAATTTACAGTGCTTCAAATAAAACAATAGTAAATGGGAAAATTTTATACGTAAAACGAGAGATTATCTCTAGAGTGAGGAAATAGAGTGAGTTGGCCAAGTCAACCTACTTTATGACAATAACATTATACATCTCTCCACACCTTTACATATTTATATTAGTTCCAAAACTTGTATAATATGTGTGAGAGATTAAATAGATTACGAATTTTAAATGGACCAAATTGACGTTGGGAAGTGAGTGATATTGTCCGTAGAATCCGCTTTCGAAGCCACGAAGAAAAATCTGAGCCCTCGATTTCATCACTCATTAAGTATTTTATTCACATTCTAAAATCTAATTCCCTACCACACACACACGTGACTCGCACGCACGAACCGACAACTTTCAAAAAAATTCCAACTCCACTCAACTTAAGTCTTAAACCAACATCATATCAATTTACACGTTAATTTCTAGTATTAGTTCACCTAATGGTTCGCTGTTGTAATAACTTGTGATATTAATGGTTGGTGGTGCATTGAGAAATTGACGTGTCGGATGATCACTGGATTTGGACGAGCACGAAAGATATCGAAACATTGAAAGTTTGTTAAGTAATTTACTAACCTCTGTGTTGTCGTTGAGAGACGATCCGTCACTAACATGTGACCCTACACAATCCCCACTCATCATAACTACTATTACTCCGCTTGATGACTGAGTCACTTCCGAGTCCTCGCTACTAAAACTCGACGAGTCACCGACGGCGTCCTTTGACAATGTTGCTTCACCGGAAAATAAATCCGTCGGAGAAATATAATAAATCTGATCAGACAGTTGATCTTGACTCTCTTGAAGAAACTCCGCGAATGATCTACACCGTTGGATCTCCTCTTCACGATCATCCGTTCTCCGTTCCTTCTCTCCGACGTCGACGTTAAGTTCACGTCGGGAAAGTTTCTTCCAGAAGCTTCTTGAGAAAAGTCCTTTCTTGTTATCTCTATCACGAGACTGAGATTTAACGGAGGAAGGGAAGGGCAAGAGTTTAACGGCGGTGAGTAACGCCGTCGAAGCTTTATGAACGGCGTGACTAAACGCTAATCCGCAGGTAATACGGCGATTGTGGTGGAACATTCCTGACCGTTGGATCTCAGCGTTGAGGAGACGAGGGAAAGATTTGAAGCCGTTGGATGAGCAAGAGCTGAGATCATCGAGAAGGAAATCTCGTAATATCAATGGCTTTAATCGTTTCTTGCTCACCGGAAGGGGGTGATCGGAGGAACTGATGGACGTCATCGGAGAATCAAACGAAGAGGATTTAGTTGAAAAGCATTAATGTGAATCTAAAGATATGAGTGATGTCTGATGTGTGAGATATATTGAGAGATAGAGATATAGAGAGAGTGTTACGTTTAGTACGTATATAAGAAGAGTTAGGAAGAAGAAGGTTCTATATGGCTGTAATAATTAGTGATCATATTATATTTAGTTCCTTAATCTTTTGGATTTGAATTACGTTTGTTAATTATTATTTTATTCGGAGGTTCGATGGATTTTGAATAGGTGACAGAGGTCATATACTCCTATTGAATTTTTAAAATTTGCGAGGATAGACTATTACTAAATAATAAATATACACAACAACAACAAAAATGAAGTAATGAGAAAGTTAAATTGATATATACTATATACAAGCTATAGGAAATTAAAGTTATAATTGTATCAATGTTTATAAGTAAAATACAAAATATAGACAAAAAAGAAGAAGAAGGTGTGGTAGCGACGTGACAAGAGGATCAGTTATTATGAGTTTCATAAAGATTAAATAGAATCCAAATGATTGATTACTATCCTTGAGATAACACACATTATCGATTTGGTATGAGGTGTTCCGTATGGGGAAAATGTTTTCACAAGTCTAATAATTACAAAATTATTGAAATACATGCAACATAAAGGTATTAACAAGACAAATATTAATTAAGAATCACATGCATTTCAAAATTTTCAATATGCTTTCTTAACTAGTAGATGCTTTTTCAAACCCGAGTTAGTACCAAGGGACTAAAGGTATGATTGCCTAATAGTTACTTCATAATAATAACTCACGGCTTTCACCTTTTTATGCCTTCTAGTTCTAGTTTTTTTTTTTTTAGGTCATAGATATTCTTTTTAAATCATCAATATGGAATTTCAAAAATTAAACCGACAGAGAAGAAGCCGAGTAAATCATGTTGGATTTGAATGTGCATCATTGAATGCTGTGTTTGAAAAGATTTTTTTTTTTATTTAAAAAACACAGTTTTGGTCTCCACATAAAATGTCAATAATGGTGTCATAAATTTAAGATAAACTGCAAAATGAAAAACTAAAAGTTTACAAATAAGAAACAGTTAGCTTTGTTTATGGGTTCAAAACGGGGGGAATAAAGACCTCGAGTTGACCTTGTAAATAAGAAAGTGGACGAGAGATTCTTGCGGCTTCCATGCAGATTTTGCCTAATCATCATTAACACTACCACCACGTGTGCACGTCTTTCAGATTTAATTGTACTTTTCAAAAGAAATAAATTTGCTATTTGAAATCGAATAATGTAATTTTTATTATTTAAGTAATACTACTTTCAGTTCTAGATCTTTAACAGGTTCGATCACTACAAAAAATGATTGATTATAACGCTGAAATTAGTGGAAGATATCTGTTGGGCTAGCTATCAAAATTGGGCTCTATATTATTAGCCTTGCTAGGCAAAAGAACGTTATCTCTTTTATTGGCAAGACTCATCCATTGACCAAGCCCATCTTATGTTGTGCTTTATTTTTCTGCATGATTATTGATTAATGGTTTGTTTTGAGTGTTTTGGAGCTTTCTTTTTGTCATTTTATCTTATCTTTTCCCAATTACTACCAACACAATTTAATACAACGAAATAAAATATGGTAAAAATGTTTTGACCTTTTTTGTCACCAGTATCTGATATTTATTACTTATTGAAAAACCAATTGTATTTAAACGATAAAATGTCTTCCAATTTCCACCATGCCGCTTTCCATAAGACTAACAAGTCTGACAATTCCTTCATGTTCCTATGCATATCATTTGATATGAATATTACAGAGTTCTTTCAAAATCATTGATATGAAGTACAAAAAGTTGGTTATGGATTTTTTTTGTTCTCAAGACAATAATCTATAAACGAATTTTTGCCCTTAAGAACTCGGCTTAAGACTAAAGAAAGTCATTAGAATCCTATCAAATGATTCAAAAGGCATGTAAGCCTTTTTTGGGTTTATGTTAAATATATTCCAAACCAAATAGCATCCACACAGATGATTGTTTCAATGTTTGCAAACTTAAGACTTAAAAGATATACCAAATGAAGCACGAGCATTTAAGTAATTTTTTTATAAGATAATACGATGATTGATGTCTTACTGTCTTAGATCCCACGACAGGTTCTATATACATATATAGACGTTAAGTGTATTAAATTAAGCTATTGAATAGTATAGAGTACTTTATTTACTCTTAGCTTATCGGATAATGGTTAATCTCATATAAACAGAAGTTATCAAGCGACAGGACACAAAGGTTTGTTTAGTTAAAGTTACATGCATGAGAATGAATAAATTAGACTATTAGGATTCCTCCTATTACTTAGGATCTTTATGGGGTTGATTCATTCTATGCCAAGGATATTATAGATTTTTGAACATTTTTGACTATATGACATCTTTTGTCTCACAAGATATTGTTGTTTAATTACTTTGATCATATGAAGATATTGTTTCTAGAATGCATATGGATGAACAACCATTAAGTATATGCGGTAATACTGATTATAGGAAAATACGTTATAGACAGTGTGATGAGAATTAGGAACACAATTGTGTTAATGAAAAAAATTTGTTAATTTTAACCAAAACACTATTAGATTCCTCGATAACCTTGCCCTTTTTCCTTGTCAAGATTACCTTAACCTAATTTTAAGTCGACGTAAATTAATTTTCACATAATTTGTTAATGATATTTGATATTCAAGATACAATGAAAAAATACTCTGAAATTTCACATAAATAAAACATAATCAAAACATAATAAACACTTGACAACAATTTTAGTCCAAAAGGAAATCAATTCTCTTTCGTTCATATACAAAGTAACAGTAAGTTGTAACTTAGAAAATTGATCGAAAATTTGACTTGGAAACCCTAATCATTTCTAAAAATATAAATATAAAATCTCTGAAATACGTAAATTATAATTTTTTTATCATGTTATTTATATTTGTTTGTTACTTCTATATTTACATTTGTATTTATTTTTATTTCATATAGTTTATATATATATATTTTTTTCTATTTACAGTTGTTAATTTTTTTTTTTGTTATAATATAATAAACGATCGACATAGCTCGTGATAAGATAATGTTATTTTTGTTCCCCATCATCCTTAAGCTATATTAATGGTCCACATTCTATAGAGGTGAAGCATGTGACATCGTATTATATCTATGCACAAACAATAAATTCTTATCCCAAAATTAATAAACACTAATAAAAAATATTCTCTTTAAACTAATTATTATTTTCTGTTAAGTTCTCTTGAAACTAATTATGAAAGCAAGCCTTTTTTTTTGCCAAACTATAATTTTCCCCTCGATTATATGATCAATAGAGTGGTCCAATAAATTGTTTTGAAGTTTAGAAATAAGCATTAAGTAGGTATAATATTCTATATAATTCTTCTCACTTTATTGCAAGCATCAACATCGTCCCAAGTTTTATATAAAATGGTCCATAAAATTTTAAATCTTAGTATTTCGTAACAACTTGATACCAACCTCTCTGTATAGCTGCTTAATTTTCTGGTATATGATCTGTGTCCATCCCTACTAGCTTACTACTTTACTACTACTTCGAGCAGTTACTTATTTGATTTTGTAAAGAATCCATTTCGTTTTTTTTTTTTGGCACATGAAAATTACCCATAATGGTCAAATTCAATACTATTAAAAGTGAGGAAGAAACGACATGAGTCAATTTGTTACACTGGTTTATTATTTAAAGAATAGAAATCCCAAAAACGTCTCAAGTTTCAACTCTTTCTATGCTGAGTTGTATTGTATGTATGTATCTAAGTATCTAACTATAAATTAAACGAAATACAGACAATAAATTAATCGTGAATAAAAAAAATTCTTAATAAACATCCAAATATCAATATTTTCTTGGAAACTTATCTCCAAATGGAAACAAAAATCCTAATAAACGTAACCATGATTAAAAGAAAAGAGTTGCATAAACATCCAAAGAAAAACAATACTATTATATATATAAAAAATCCAAATCAACATGAAGAAAGTAAAATGATTCCAAATAGACATCCAAAAATCATATTTTCTTTAAACTTTTTTTATTGGTTTTCCACAAATGAAAATAGAATAAAATAGTGTCTCTGAATTAAGACGGAGTCGTAACAAATGACATAATGGCCGGTCAAATAAACCGCCAAAATTGTTCTGTTATAATTAAGACTAATTTCTGAGTCAAAAAACTTCTCTTGTTCCCTTAAGGGCCTTAATCACTATTAACCTTAACTAGTGACTTAATCTCAAACTTATAACACACCTTTCACACATCAACAACACCTTCTTCATCATCTCCTTTCTCTGTCTCTGTCTCTCTCTTCTCTCTCAAACCTGTAATCATGGCAGCTCCTTTGTTGATGATCATCAAGAACCAAACAGATCACCGACAAGATCCGAATCCGAACCCGACCCACCTTTCCTCTTCGATCCAAGAAGCCAAATCAATCGCCAAAATATCTCTCCCACTGATCTTAACCGGTTTACTTCTCTACTCTCGCTCAATGATCTCAATGCTCTTCCTCGGCCGTCTCAACGATCTCTCTGCTCTTTCCGGTGGCTCACTCGCCCTCGGCTTCGCTAACATCACGGGTTACTCTCTCCTCTCCGGTCTCTCTATCGGCATGGAACCCATCTGCGTTCAAGCCTTTGGCGCCAAAAGATTCAAACTTTTAGGCCTTGCTTTGCAAAGAACCACACTTTTGCTTCTCCTCTGTTCTCTTCCCATATCTATCCTCTGGCTCAACATCAAGAAGATCCTTCTCTTCTTCGGACAAGACGAAGAAATCTCAAACCAAGCTGAGATCTTTATCCTCTTCTCTCTCCCTGATCTGATCCTCCAATCTTTTTTACATCCTATCCGTATCTACCTCCGATCTCAATCGATCACTCTTCCTCTAACCTACTCTGCTTTCTTCGCAGTATTACTCCACATTCCGATTAACTACCTTCTCGTTTCTTCTCTCGGTCTCGGCCTTAAAGGAGTCGCCTTGGGAGCAATCTGGACTAATGTCAATCTCCTAGGGTTTCTAATCATCTACATAGTGTTTTCCGGTGTTTACCAGAAGACTTGGGGAGGATTCTCAATGGATTGCTTTAAAGGATGGAGATCTCTAATGAAACTAGCCATCCCTAGCTGCGTCTCGGTTTGTTTAGAGTGGTGGTGGTATGAAATCATGATTCTTCTATGTGGATTGTTACTTAACCCGCAAGCAACCGTGGCATCTATGGGAATCTTGATCCAAACCACCGCTTTGATCTACATTTTCCCTTCCTCTCTGAGTATCAGCGTATCGACACGTGTCGGGAATGAATTAGGTGCGAATCAGCCTGATAAAGCGAGGATAGCTGCGAGAACCGGACTTAGTTTAAGCCTTGGTTTAGGTTTATTGGCAATGTTTTTCGCTTTGATGGTGAGGAATTGCTGGGCAAGATTGTTCACAGATGAGGAAGAGATTGTGAAGTTGACTTCAATGGTTTTACCGATCATCGGGCTTTGCGAGCTAGGAAACTGTCCTCAGACCACATTGTGTGGAGTGTTGAGAGGAAGTGCGAGACCTAAGTTAGGAGCAAACATAAACTTGTGTTGTTTCTACTTTGTGGGAATGCCAGTGGCTGTATGGTTAAGTTTCTTTAGCGGGTTTGACTTCAAAGGACTATGGCTCGGTCTATTTGCAGCACAAGGCTCGTGCCTGATTTCGATGCTGGTCGTGTTGGCTAGGACTGATTGGGAAGTTGAGGTTCATAGAGCAAAAGAACTCATGACTAGATCATGTGATGGTGATGAAGATGATGGTAATACACCGTTTTTATTGGATTCTTTGGATATAGAAGAAAATCTTGTCTTCTAGTTTTGATTTATTGGCACTAACGAGATTCGTTTCATTGTACACTCTTCTAATTCATTATTCTAGGAGGAAACATTTGATTGTTGGATTTTCAAATTTATGTTGTGAGATATATATTGGATTTTTTTTAAAATGTAATGTTGTTGATTTGATTTGATTGTAAAAATATACTTTATTAGTATTAAACCTCATGTCATTTCAAAAAAAATATCATGGGAGTGATTTGTTGTCATGAGAATGACTTTAGAAATTGAATGTGTAAACATAAAACTATCCTTTTCAAGTGGTTCGAGTGTAATATATATGAATCTGGTTAAGCAATTAAAGGACAAGATAGAAGTTGGTTTCGTTGCCGGGAAATTCTTATGCAACAAGAAAATAAAAATAATTATTAAACACCATGTTTAGTGGTCCTCCATAGGCGCGTGACGTTTAAGGCGCGTGTAAGTAACGTAACGGAAAGAGTTGTGAAACTTTGACGACGGCGAGAAAATACTAATGTCTCCGTCAAGGTCGTCGTTTGTGACAGCCGACGCCGTGAATGACCCGGTCTCTTTGTCGTCTTCTTCGTTTACTCTCTTTTCTTCCACTAACCCGACCCGTTTCAGTGTATGTTTTTCTTTGGGGTGTTAAATTCACATGAGGTGACAAAATACCAAATTAGAGTTCAAATCTGAATAACAAAATTGTGTCCACTTGGTTATAACTTATTATAAGAATATGATATTTTGCATTATAGACTATTAAAAATGTAACAAACTTCATGGTGTGGTGGCAAGGAACAAAAAAGGCCCATAAGGTGAAACATGAAGAAAGGAGAATTAGTTATGAATTTGCCACTAAAATCAAAGCTATTTTCCTCAACTGTCCCAACTTGCTTTTATATAACATTAGCTTCTAATGTCCTTCATTCTCCATCACCTCACTTCCTCTTTATACTCTCCCTTCAATTATTGTCTACATTTAGATTTTTAACACAACTGAATGACACTATAATGATTTAGAAACCAAATTTGAACTTCTATACCCAAACTTTTAACTTTGAATATGATGAGAATATCATATCATTTTGCAAATCTGGTAAATTTGATATCCACGATCACAGTACTATCATATGAGATGCGTGAAGAAGGAATAGCACATCCAACAAACCAAGATGTATATCGGTGGAGAAAAAAAAATTACTTTCAAAAGCCAGCCTTGGATTAAATAGACCAATAAATGTTTAGGGAGTAACAAATTCTACGAAGAAAAAGAAGAAGACATATAAAAGAATAAATTATGTAACCCCAATAGAATAATACCAATTCTAGATCAGCTCCAAGAACAATGCTTCTTGTTTGCTCGTTAAACCGATATCGTTTAGAGTCGATGAGCATTCTCCATCTCCAAAAGCACGCCGAGGATATGGCCTTACCTGTTTTTGATCACACAAGAGTTTATCAAATCAACTAAAAGATGTCTCAAATGAAAATTTTTATTTAGCATTTTATGGCATAAACCACTTACCAGCCTATAAGTGTTGGGCTTCACAACTCTACAGATGTCTATAAAGTCGAAAAGTGACTGCAAATAAGAAGAAGACATGATTAGTGGTTATTAAGGTTTTTCATATATTTGAGGATAATTGAAGCTGGTTTTGGGATATTTACTTGGAGTTTGTCGGATTTAAAGAACCGGCGGCCATGACGGGTGCCATCTGGCAGCCTGACTTGAAGTGTAATGGCGTTCTCTTCCCCGGCTGGTGGCTCTTGAGGCAGAGATGCTTCCTTTGAAACTAATTGCCTCTCCAGCTCCTAGTAAGAAAAATAAATTGGCTTACACGCGAGATAACTTTCAAGAATTTGAGGAAACTCATCCAAGTACTGCATACAGCTTAGTATCTATGATACTTTAAACCTAGTAGCGATGCTAGTCCTAACTAGTTCACACACGGGATTAGAGTGACTCATGTATAACCAGAAGCACACCTGTTCCTCTTCGACCTTCCTGCGAGCTTCTTCCTCCTTTCTCTTTGCTTCTTCAATAGCTTCCACTCTAGCAGCTTCTTCCTCCAATCGACGAGCCTCAGCTTTTACCCTGTCAGCTTCCAGCGATGCAAGATACTCATCATCCTGCACGAGTTTACATTTCAACAAGAATAAAAACTCATCATCATCAGTATCCTTCGATGACCTAAAGGGGGTGAAACTCTCTACCCATTACTTCTATTCTTGTCACAAGGATAGATCAGTAAAGAGTATTCTCCAATCAACTTGGGGAGGAAAGAAACAAAAAATGTTCCTAACCTGCTGTTCTCGAATCAACCTCTGAGCTGTCAATGACGGTGAGGGTGGACGCTGTGTCCTTTGCGGATAATGTGCATAAGGAACACCATATTCACTCTCAGAAATGCCACCAAACATGGCAGCCTCTAGCATGATAGCTTCATCATGTTCCTCAGAAGAAATGCCTCCCCACTTATACCAGAATGTAATAAGAGTATTAGCTCAGGAATGGAATAACTACTCTAGGATACCTACTTAAAAGTAATACAATTATACAGGTAATCTGATCGTTCTCATATAGGAAACAAACATATATCTTTTGCTACCTCAGAAGGAAAACCATTGCCAGCACCCGGTGAATGAATAGTTGCATCTTCTGCTTCAGGGCTCCGGGGAAGATCATCATTAAGTGAGCTCCGAGATCCAGAAACCGCACGTCTTGGTCTGTGGCTAACAAGGGGTTCCTCTTCCTCCTCAACATAATCAGGGTCATCGTCATCATCATCATCATCATCCTCAGACAGTGAGCTAGGTGCTGCGAATCTACACATATAAAAACAATTTCTTGGGACATTGTCTAGGAAACACAGAAGACAAACTGATAGACTACAAAACAGAACAAACTAACCTTCCATTTGAGGCTCGGGAACCCTGCTGTACTGGAATAGAAACCATTTCAGAAGCTTCTCTTTCTGAGGATGAAGCCTTCCAACCTTCACTGCGCAACACTTCTCGCTCAGCTGACTGCACTGTGACAGATTTTGTTACGTCATCACCAGTCTCCATTTTGGAGGCCTCAATAGCAGCTCGAATAATTTGTTCTTCTATATCATTGTAATGTTGCATATTATTTTCTGCAGAACCAACAGGTACAGCATGCCTACTTTGTCCGGTTGGAGCAGACTGATTATCATCATCACTTACTTCATCTATAATGACCGCCTCTTGGGCAGCTGGACCGTGAGCTTGAGCTGTCTCGGTCACATCCTCAATAGTAGGAGCATCATTAGATTGACCTGATGGCCCATTGCTGTCTTTAACCTCTATAGGTATCTCCCTGGCCTCCCTTGGATGACTAACAAATGGGGGACGCGACATAACAGGATCATTATCAAATAGACTTCTCCCAAAGTTTGGATCACGAAGCGGGAACGGGTCCGTTGTTCTAGCTTCAGAGAGGACTGGAGTCACACCATCATCTATATCCATTGCATCATATGAATTTTGATCTCCATGAGTAAAGTATGCATTCACAGCTCTATTGAGGTTCCCACGATACTCCTGCAATAATGATAGCATGTAAGTTTTGGCAAACACGAGGAACACCAGCCACACACAAAAAAAAAACTTACAAGTTATAATGATGCTGAGACAATAGAATAATGACTAAAAGATAAGAATGCACAAAGGACACAATAAAAAGTTCTCTAAACCCAAACTAAAATTGTACACAAGATGAGTTCTGAAAAAAAATTCATTGACTTCAATAACTAACTTAAACCCCACATGAATATCTCTAAAATACCAAAAATCCAGACCAAAATCCAAAAAAGAACAAAACTTTTCACAACTAATTTCACAATGAGCAGGTATAAACTCGTTTAGATATCAATGAACAATTAACAAAACCAATAAGCATGAGAATTCTGTAAGAAGTCCACATAAAAACTCAATCAGATAATCGGATAAACTAAAATTCAACACAATTAACTCCAATTGCGACCTAAACGCATCAAGATGAGCTTAACAACGATATAACAAAAGCGTAGAGGAGATATAATTCGATGATCCAACGAACAACCACTTGAGCGATTCGAGAAACTTCCAAAAATACTTCAATCAAAAACAAAATAACATCTAAACAATAGAAGGAAGACGGAAAAAACCCAGGGAAGTGTAATTGAATCACCTCGAGCTTACGAACGGCGACGGCATTGGAAGAGCCGGTGATGGTCATGAAGGTGTCAATAGCTTCCTGAGTAGGTGTCGCCATTAGAAAAGAGAAAGCTTGAGAGAAGTTTTTCGTCGGAGATTTGTGTTTGGAGCTGGAGTGAAGGAGGAGGCAAGAATTAATATATGTTGTAAATCACAAAAATTGCAGTGAAGAAAGGAATTGGATCGGTGACTCTTAAGATTTTTAAAGCCTTTTTTAGGGTCTTTCTTCTTTTCCATTTTTTTTAATTCTCCTTTTTTATTTGGTGTGGATTTTCTTAAACTTTATTTTCTTTATTCTTTTTGTATATTTTCGGTGATATTCAAGATATTATTTTCAGAGAACTTGAGATAATATATGGAGTGTCCTAATCTGAATAACTAAATAAATAATTATTCAGTTGAAATTGGATTTTTTTTTTCAGAGTCTTTATATTTTATAAACTGGAATTCGAGTCAAATTCAGAGTGGATTAAACTTATCTTTTTAGTTTTTACTAGCCAAGAACTTTTTGACCTTTTTTTTTAACATGATATTAATTGTTATAGTGTATATACATTAAAAGTTAGATAATTTTTAATGTACAAAAAAAAAGTTACATAATTTATTTTTTTTCACACCAATTACATATTTTATTTGTCAATTTGACAGTAAATATGGAAATAAGCCTTAAAATGTAAAGGCTTTTCGGTCCAACAACGAAAAACCAAAACCAAACCCAAAACTAAAATATCCAAAGATATCCTCACTTTATGATCATCCCAATCTTCCCTCTATATAGTGCCTTTAAAGGAGCTGTCATGTTCTCTTTCGGCCGTTTGTAATATAAGAATTGTCGTTTTTGTCCAAAAAAAAGGGTTGGCTTTCAGTTTGTGTCCCAGAAACAAAGTAAATCTTTAGATAAATTGAAACAAAACTAGCTTTGTGACTCCAATTAAACTTTGCTTCCTCTAAGAAACCTTATGGAGAGTATTATTCTACAATGATTTGAAGTATACTACTAATAATTGATTACATTTAAATTCAACTATAATTTATTGTTATTGTTCTTCAATCAACTTGAACTTTGAGTTTATTGGGCACATTACTTTTAGAGGAATGTGAATGTGAACATTGAAGAGACGTGTATTTTATTTTCTTCTTGACAAATACCGTTGGAGGTATAAAAACACCATCAAACTCAGGCCCATTTGGCAATGGCGGCAACAAGAATGGGTATTATATTGAGGTTAATTTCGTCAATCACCACTTTTAAATCGTGACAAATTCGTCTATTATCTCTCAATCTTCTTCAACCTTCAATTACATCGGCAATTCTACAAGTGGCAGCATCCTATTAGTAACAAACACACGTGGCGTAAGCTAATGCGTCGTAGTGTTTATAATAGCTGGGGTTTGTTAATTATGGCGTCACGAGTGATTTAAGAAGCAGCTGAAAAATAATAAACAATGAGGGAATGCCAACGTTTTAAATTATATTTTTAATTTGTGAATTTTCATCAGAGTCGGATCTTGATGCGACTGCTCAAACAGAGTCACCGGCGATTACGATGGCCGGAAACAACTCGGAATCGAGTCTCTACCAGGTTTTGGTGGAGTGGTGTCAGAGGATGGAGACGAGTCAAGCGAGACTAAGGGAGGATGTTGATGACTTATTGCTTCAGGAGGAGAGTCGAACCGGTAAGGAATCGGCGACGGGATTGGAGACGGACACGGAGAAAGAGGCTGAGGTAGAGGTGGAAGCGGAGGCGGCGGATTCCTGGGATAATCCGACGGCGACTTGGGAGAGAGCTGTTTCAGGATTCTATTTCGCTGATAGTGCGTATCGGACTTTGATGGATTCAATGGGACACGCGATTCATGTAACATCAGCTGCGTCTGGAGAAATTACATTCTGGTGAGCTTGATAAGTTCTTCTTCTTCATCTATGGTGTTTGTAGATCAGGAGCTTATAGTTCTTCTAAGTACTGTTTCATTGAATTGTGTGTTTAAGTAGTTAAACAAAGTTATATATAGCGATTCATTGTATATGCAAGTGGACATTTACTATTTGTTTCTGAGTGGAGAGATTCTTTTATTATTATTCAGGAGTCGTTCTGCTGAGAATCTGTACCATTGGTATGCTGAGGAAGTTGTTGGCTACAGAACTATTGATGTGCTTGTAACCGAAGAATACCGTAATTCCCTTACTGGTATCAGGAATAGGGTGTGCCGTGGAGAGACTTGGACTGGTCAGTTTCCGTTTCAGAAGAAAACTGGTGAACTATTTATGGCTTTGGTGACTAAAAGCCCTGTGTATGAAAACGGTGAGCTGGTTGGTGTTGTTACTGTCTCGAGCGATGCAACCCTTTTCAATAGGATGCATCCACTAAGTAATGAGCATCAACAACAAGCTCGTAGTAATAATAGACATGAATCAAACTTGAGAAAACATCAGTGGCACCTCCCGAGGCCTCAGATCGCTGCAGCATCACAGGTTCCAGTTGTCCCACAATATTCATCAGCTGTTGCTTCAAACCTGGTAGATCTCACATCATGAATGTTCGAAGTTTCTCAGTACTTTTTTTTATATAATAATTCGTGTGCAACATGAATGATTGTTTGTTTTGCTGTTTTCTGCACAAACCAAGAAGGCGTCGAAGCTTCTACCACAGAGAAATGGAGATGATTCCTTCAATGGAAATCATAATTCGAGGAGCCGAGATGAAAATGTTCCGGTTGTTGCCTCCACAACTTTCGAGAAGTATGGCTCACTGGTAAGTCTTCGTTGGCTCCTTAAACAAGACACTTCTCATTGACATTTCTTAGAACGATTATTGTCTCATGTTATAAGCTAAATCTGCATATACACTAGTGTAGGCGGATAAGTTTTTGGGGAAGCTGCAAAGGAAGATTACTGGCAGCCAAGGAACCGAAGATAATGAGCCTATCTTAAGAAACGGTATCAATAAGTCAGCATGTGGCAGTGGAGGTAGTTCTAAGGCTTCTAATGCAGTTACCTGCACGGCTTTCAGAGACAATGGCAATGGAAAACCAAAAAGGGCTGAAGTTAGAATTTCAGATGTCTATGGAAATGGAGCTGAGGGTTTGATACATAATGGAGATCGCTTTCAGTATATTGGGAACCTGGGACAAAGTAAACCTCCCAGAGGACTAGAGAGTGGTTTGGTGTCTGGCATGCGGGGAACAAAAATGTCGGACCTAAATGGTGAGATAGAAGATGCTTGGAATACTCGTCTTAGTGTTGATCCCTTGCCAATTCTAGGAGTCAACAGCGGTAGGCAACAAAGTCCTGTCAACCAAAGGAATAATAGATTAGTTACTGATTCGTCATGTGAGATACGATGGGAAGATCTACAACTTGGGGAGGAGGTCGGAAGAGGTGTATTTCATTTACCAAAGTCTTACACTCGTTTTCACGTTTTAGATATGCAAATTCAATTCAGATCTGTGTCATTGCTGTTTAAATCAGATTACAAGTATTTCTGATGCGTTACATTTTCTCACAGGTTCATTTGCTGCGGTTCATCGTGGAGTTTGGAATGGATCGGTGAGTTTTCTGTAATTTAAGATAAAATAAGGATGATTCTAGTATTAGTTGCACATGGATAACTAACTAGTCCAATCTATTTGGACCAGGATGTTGCTATTAAGGTTTACTTCGATGGTGATTACAATGCGATGACTTTGACGGAGTGCAAAAAGGAGGTATGTATAATTAGTTCTCTCTGTTATGAATTGTTTCTAGAAGTTACTCGTACCAGACAAAATAAATCAGTTTTGATCAATAATATCTTCAGATCAACATTATGAAGAAACTGAGACATCCGAATGTGCTACTATTTATGGGAGCAGTATGTACAGAAGAAAAATCTGCCATAATCATGGAATATATGCCAAGGTGAGATTATTGACGTATGGATCTGGAAGTAGTGTTACTCCTTATCGAGTGTGTTATATTATGCTGCAAGAAATTGCAGATGAATACTCTGTGCTAAGTTATTTCTATACGGTTTTGATGATTAGAGGGAGTCTCTTCAAAATACTTCATAATACGAATCAGCCATTGGACAAGAAACGCCGTTTAAGAATGGCCCTTGATGTTGTAAGACTCTGATCTTCCAAAAACCTCCCTCACAATGAAAGAAAAAAATATGAAAGGCTGATTATATTCGGGTTCTCTGTTGTTGTTGCAGGCTAGGGGAATGAATTACTTACACCGCAGAAATCCGCCAATTGTACATAGAGACTTGAAATCTTCCAATCTACTCGTGGACAAGAACTGGAATGTCAAGGTACAAACAGTTTTCTCAAGTTACATTTATGAAGACTTGTAAAATGAGTTTACTATTGCATGGACTTTCAACTCTTTCTTCCCTAGGTTGGAGACTTTGGGTTATCAAAGTGGAAGAACGCAACCTTCTTGAGTACTAAATCCGGGAAAGGAACTGTAATGTTTAACAAAAGCCATTTCTGATTCTTTTAATCCACAAAACAGTCTTGGATTTCTGTTACTAAACATTGTTCAACTTTTTTCTATGTGCAGCCGCAGTGGATGGCTCCTGAAGTTCTCAGAAGTGAACCTTCGAATGAGAAGTACGTTGGATATAATATTAACCCTTTTTTGTTCTCTTTTCGAAGACATTATTCAATAACTTGAACATTTTTTTGGACTAAAAGCTCAATGCTTTCGTTGTAATAGGTGTGATGTGTTCAGCTTTGGAGTCATCTTATGGGAGCTAATGACTACGTTAGTACCATGGGACCGTTTGAACTCTATTCAGGTACCTCTCAAATTCTGTTCTTATGAGATTATAGCTTGATCATAAGATTGTAGTAATCTTAGCAACTTTAAATTAGGTTGTTGGAGTTGTTGGTTTCATGGATCGACGATTAGACTTACCTGAAGGATTAAATCCCCGGATCGCATCCATAATACAGGATTGTTGGCAAACGTAAGAAGACGCATCTGTAAATTGTTTCATCAAATACACCCTACAAACTTAGGGGCGATTTTTCTTATATTCTTTGTTCTAAATTGTTGAAACAGTGATCCAGCAAAACGACCGTCGTTCGAGGAATTAATTAGTCAGATGATGAGCCTGTTCCGCAAACCAGGGTCAGGTGCGCAAGAAGAAGACGATTGAGAAGGTAAACAGTACATGGTTAAAGGATAGTTCACAAAGCAAAGGACGTGAAAAGAAAACGAAAGCATCGTCCTGATCACTTACTATACAAATGTTTCATTGTGTTATACCAAACTACTATTTATGTTTTCATTGAAAGAAAGAAAGCAAAAATAGCTAAATCAAAGTAATATACAGTAGAATCTTAGGTTAGTTTAGTTAAACTATGCATTATATAAACTGTTGTCGGTTTATGAGCTAAGTTGTAAAATGGGATCTAAAAAGGCAGAGGCGCAGAGGCCAGAGGAGGACTCAGATGTAATTTAAGAAGTAAAAGGGTGAAAAAGAGAAATACGAGAAAAACTGTGAGATTGATGGTGTCTTGTAGTGAATTGTAATGTAGTTGGTTTTGGTTTGATGGGGTAAGAGAAGGAGGAGTGACAATTCGTAGGCATTGCTTCTTTTGCTTTAATATTCTCTTATTACAGCTTCCCATCACTGCGTCGTCTGTAGCTTCTCAGCACCTAATTATAAGAGAGAGTCAGAACCCTAAATAAAACTTTTTTTTCAATCCTTATTCGTAATTCCACATTACAGCATCTTGAAATTGACGCAGTCACAAAAGCATAATTAAAAAAAAAAGGATACAAAGATGGGTCTATTATACCGAGTATGTATTGTGCATGCATGTGACGTGGGTGAAGGGAACTTCTCTTATAGAAGTATTGAAAAAGGAGAAATTTTGGGGGATTGAAAATATTTGTCTGTTTGTCTGGTTAGGTCAGAACAAATCACATCGAGCTGCATAGTAATATTTCGTTTACAACACATGGTTGTGACCTCTAGACAAATAAACTTTTTAACAGTTTTCGCTGTTTTGCCTTGCATGTATTTCGTAGTATTTCAATTTATATGTAACTATATTTCAATTGAAACATCTTTACCATATTATTTTCTTTTTTGATGCCAATTTCTTTACCATGTGTTTGCTCTTGTGTTATTTATGTGTGATTGATTGATTGACCGTGTCGATTACCCAAGCGGAATCTTGTAAAGGGATACTCCGTCACCGTAATACAGTGACAGCATATTTAATTTAAAATAATATAAAGTCATTGTAGGATGGAAAAGTAATTTCTATGATATTTTCTTCCGAACATTATAAAATTTATTTTGTCAGAAGTAGAGCAGATTAAAGTTTCGAAGATGGATACTTTCACTTTTTTCTTGTAAGATATTGATTAGGTATGATTGAGGCTCATGATACGAAATAATGTCAGTGTTGAACTACTAATTTGTTATGCTTGAAATGCTTTTTTATAGGTCAGTAGGTTTTTTTATTTTATTTTTAGGCATATTTATTCTGGTTTAGTTTAGTTAGTTGGTTTCTAAATTTTCCTTACGACTAAAAAATCTAATCCCAAAACCAAACGAAAACAAGAAATAATAAATCGAACAATATTTTTAATAACAAATAGAATATATATATATATATATATATAT
>Ga0041059_1000408_pt1 | contig 31948 bp, 29 predicted proteins | sample AraColnosormetaG_FD_56232 | JGI IMG/M metagenome (GOLD analysis project Ga0041059, IMG submission 56232) | Arabidopsis roots microbial communities from North Carolina, USA - Col MF nosort | ecosystem: Host-associated > Plants > Roots > Unclassified | place: USA: North Carolina | collected...
TTTTTTTTTTTTTTTTTTTTGATCAAAGTTGAGATTTTGAATATTAAAATCCTCTGTGTTGGTATATGCTAAAAAATGGTTAAGCTTCTTCTTGTGTGTTTTACTGATTTTGATTACTTTAAGTCCTAAAGGGAACCAACATAGGCATCTAATGCTTGTACCTCTTTTGCTTTTGGTCTTAATTCTTTTCTCTGGTGGTTCAGGTATGTTGAACTGTATTAAAATACAACATTGGTCTTGGCACTGTGTCTTGTGGATCAATTATGGATCTGCTTCATAGAAAGATAATATCTTTCCAGTTTCTTTATCTTGGAAATAGTACAAACTCCGATCTCGGTTCTTGGATAGAGTTCACTAGGTCTTTTTCTTTTATACAAGTTGTGGGTAAGCAAATAGAAATATAGTTGAATAAACATGCCAAAGCTAAAGACTTTGAAGATGACTACTGACTCAGAGAACTGTACCGTATTCTTTTTCATTTCTTCGTCGTGCAATTACGAGAAATCAGGATTCCGGTTGGTGGACCGGTCATCTGAAGTTGGCACCTCCCGTGCAGCTGATAAGAGTAATGAATCATTCCAAAATGAGCTTTGACTTTGAAGGTACCTCTAATCTCATATTCTATCTTGTTGTTTTCCAGCTGTCTCCTGAGTTCCACCGCGTGGTTTACAGGCAAGCCTACCAAACTAGAGATCAAACGGATTGGTTCCAACCTCGTCTCATGCTTTTTCTGCAAGAATGGCTGGACCACTTGCGCTGCAATCAATCTATTGAAGAAGAAGAGCTCAATCCGAAGCTTCTCAAACTTCACTTCTATCTTCTTATTAGGGTTAGTGAAATTCACCAGCATGGACAAATCGCCGTTGAAAAACTCCGGCGTGTCGAAGTAGATCGTGTGTAGGTTTGCGTTTGGGATGTCGAAAACAGGTATTCTTGGTCTAATCGCAAGAAACACTATCAAAGTGGCAATCGCAAAAAAGATAAGCAAAAGGCTGAACACAAAACAGAAACCGGCAACACACCATATCCAGAGACTGGTCCTGCTACTCCTTGGCTGACGGAGAATCACCCTATCTTTCCTCGGCTCTGCATCAAGACCGTTGAATCTAACCGTTGCTGGCTTTGTTAAGACCATTTGGCCAACTGGTGTGGATTGTGTGCTCTGTGGTGTTCTCCATGGTGTGGTTCTTGGAGTATACCATACAGACGATGGTGTTTCCCATGATGGCGTTTCGGGCGGTTGCAACTGCGGTGGAGGAGGAAGATGAGGTAGATTTGGCATGAGTTATGTGATCAATGAAAGGAAAATTGGAAATGTGTAATGGTTATGGATTAAATAGGAAAATAACAGAACTTTTGTTTTTTGTTGTGTGTAAAAAAGGGAAAGCGAGAGTTTGGGCAAAAGAAGAGAGCTTTTGCATAATGGGGTTTGGTTTTTGTAATGAGTGGGACCATGCGTGTCGTTTTGAAGAACTAGTAAAGCAAATCTCGGTGGATTTAAAGTTTGAAAACTACATGCGTTTTCGTTTAATATTCCTTCTTCTTAACAAGTGGCTTTTCCTAATTAAATCTGAGATAAAAGGTTTTGATTGATTACAGGGGACAGATACTTGTTAATTGAACAAACTTAAAAGTCTTATGTATTTTAGGAAAAGGATATAAAAATTAGTATACCATTAAAAAATATTTCAATATAGGACTTATTTGACATTTTAAGAATAAAAAATTTCATTAAAAATTCTAGTTAATGCCTATCTAAACAATATCGTTAGAAGCATCATGCATGATAAAACACTATGATAAAACAATGTGTTTTTTTTCCTGTCTATTTTATGTCTAGTATGATAAAACAACGATGTTAGATAAAAAAAATTTTTTGATTAACCTAATTTTATTTTATTTTCGATTGAAAAACTATTGTGAGTAGAAAAGAAAAAAATAAAAAAATAAAAAAAAGTAAATGAATACAAAATTATTCTTTAAGTTGCTTTTAGGTTTTGTCTAAGGTTTGAAAAAACATTTTTGGGCTTTATCTTTGGTTGTGAAGATAATCAAAATGAGTTTGTTCCTTGGGTAATTGTGCTTCTTTTTTCTTCTCACTTTTTGTGGTAGTTGTAATGTGTGGTTAGTTGCGGATCCATAAAACACTTCAGCACTAAGAAAAAGCTTTTTACCTATGAAAAAGTTATAATAATTCCATTTTTGTCTTTTAACAATGATCATGCTTTCCATAGTAATTTGATAATTCCAAACTCCTGGATTTTATTAAGAGTAATGGCAGTAAGTTAGGTTTTGTTCACAAATAAATACAACGATAACTGCGAAAGAGACTCTTATTACAACTGAAAAACTTGTTGAAAGTTGACTACCTTTGATTGATCCTACAATTGAGACAGACAAGAATGAGCAGATGAAGCACAAAAAAAGTTAACAAGAAGATTGTTTTGCTTTTGGGTTAAGAAGTTTTATTGGGGCATTAACTTGGTCAGGCCCAAATAATAAGCAAAATGCTGTATTTTGCTTTGGTAAAGAGTTAGCTAATTAAGAGTTGTTGGAGTCTACGCATAAGTAGTGCTGCTTGTGTAGGTGAGTCAGTCTAGTGTCTGGAGGTAAAATGAAAGTATGTGTGCAAGTGTGTGTAGTAGATGAAAGTCTACTATAAGTATGAGTGTAAGAGTTGTAGTAAGATTGCATAAAAGTATGAAGGAAAAGTTTAAGTGAAAACGATTCTAAACAAAGAGAAGAAAGTTAGAGATAAGCATAAGAGCTAACCTGAAACAAATATGAGAATAACAACAAAACTTCATATTTAATCAGTAATATACTAATATCTTGATAAAACCTCACGTGTTTTAATATTGGCAATAATTTGGTTTAACCATAGAATGACCAAGATATTTTATTTTACAGTGAGTAAACTAGTTTTCTATACCGAATTAAAGGTAATAATTTGAAGTTTCAAATACGATATTTAAGATCCTAATTATGAGTAGAATTGAATGTGAAACGGTTTTATTAGTACAAGAAAAGGGTATATGAAAGGGTTAAGCAATTAGGTTCGAAATATAAACACGCACAGAACTCGAAGAGCCGAATTTAACAATGAACCCAAAATTAAACGACACTGAAGCAACCTTTGTGTTGTGACTCTATATGAGTGTATATATATATGGTTTATAGAATACAAAGTCTTCAGATATGTAATGGAGATTTCAGAAAAATGGATAAGACACTATAGTAGCACACACAAAATCCTTCTAGTTGGAGAAGGAAACTTCTCATTCTCACTATGTCTAGCTTCAGCTTTTGGCTCGGCCATGAACATAACTGCGACCTCTCTCGATTCTGAAGGTATGTAAAACCCATTTTATATGAACATTTATAATATACATCTATCGATCACTAGTCGTAACTAATGTATTGACTTAAATCAATAAAATTTTACATGTAGATGAACTGAGCATAAAATATATGGATGCGGTGGATAACATAAACATATTGAAGAGATACGGGTGTGATATTCAGCACGAGGTTGACGTGCACACAATGAGCTTCGATAATAGTTTGAGTCTGCAACGTTATGACCGCATTGTCTTCAATTTTCCTCACGCAGGGTCTCGTTTCTTTGGTCGTGAATTGTCCTCTAGGGCCATCGAGTAACGAAATATATTCTTTCATTTTCTTACTATAATATATAGTTTATGATTTGGACTGATGTAATGATAAAATGCTGTGTTTTGGATCAGGAGCCACAAAGAGTTAGTGAGAGGATTTCTTGAGAACGCTAAGGAGATGTTGGAAGAGGACGGAGAGATCCATATTACACACAAGACAACGTATCCATTTAGCGATTGGGGGATAAAGAAGCTGGGTAAAGGAGAAGGTTTGAAGCTGCTTAAGAAATCGAAGTTCGAGCTGAGTCATTATCCGGGTTATATCACCAAGAGAGGGAGTGGTGGACGTAGGAGTGATGATTATTTCCCTGTTGGTGAATGTTCTACTTACATGTTTACCCAATCCTAACTTTGGGAAATCTTGCTTAATTTTTTTTTGGTATTATGATAACTAAAAAAAAGAATTGGGCATTACAACATCAACAAGGTAACAATAATTTGGTCCGACTGGACACGTTCATTCAGTTCCTTCTGAAAACTCAAAAGCAATTGGTATATAAAAAGATCAAAAAGTTATATGAACTATGTACTTTGAAAAAGAAAAAAAAGAAGAAGTTATATGAACTATGTTAATAATAAAGATCTTTAAACTTTTTAATCTCATTTTTGTTTATAATACATCGATTTTTATTGAGCTTATACAAGTTCCCGTAACTGACTTTATATATAGTTTCATGTATTAATTTATACATAATTGGCCAATAAGTAGGCCTTTTTTTTGTTGTTTTCTCATGTAAGTATAATTAAGTGTGTAATCATATGAATCTCTATAATCTATATGCATACATACATGTATATAGAATATATCTATTTTTCGCCAACAAGAAAAAGGACGAGGAAACTAAATTGGTTGAGATTAACACTTTAGTTTATTGGTTGGTCCAAGAGTTGGTAGATTTCTTTGTCGTTTCTCTATAGTTGGAACATGCATTTATGTGAACTTCGATTATGACGATATGCATCCATACTACATGTAAAATTTATTGTTGTTTTCCGCCAACAAAAGAAAAACGAAAAAGCTAATTAAATTACGTACGAGTAAATTGAACACTTGGAGAATCACATGGATCCTGGAGCTCTGCTCATGCTTAGGAGTGCTCGAGGCCTTAGATCTTTCCTATATGTAGACGTTGATCCTTGTGATCTAAAAGGTTTCGAGGTCTTGGAAATCTATCACCCGTCCATGTCTGATGGCTTTGTGAACTCGGTAATGGTCGCACGCAAACTCACTGATCGATTAATTAAGTACGAGTGGTGTACTGGAACTCGATCACTAAATTCATTAAAAAAAACAAGGCAAGTGATGATTCCCTAAGAAATTAGGTCAAGATTGGAGCCATACTTGTGGAACAAGGCAGATGATGATTTCCCTAATGAGGCTCTCTGACTCTCCCTTACTAGTTCAATATTAGTTCTGTCTTTTGTCAACGTGTTGACGAAATCAAATCTATATTATTAGTTGTTGTTTTCTCTCTATGCTTATTGTGATTATGATGTCACTAGATCAAATACTCGGTTTGAATGTTTCCTTATAAATGTATCAGCATGACCATTTTTCTCATATTTTACGAAATATTTAGCCTGACAAGCATTAAGCAGTTCTGTTAAACATAAAACATACAATATCCATGAAAGAAAATCCTCAATGTACATGAGTCATTACCAAATGCAAGCCATTTGATCAGAAGTAAGCTGTGGCTGAAACACAATGTACAGATGAGTCATCTTTTTGTTTGTTTGCTTGAATAGAAACGCAGCGTTTTTGACTAATCGAGTAACCAATTTTTTTTTTACAAGACCGAACCGGATCAATTCAACAAACGTGAAATAAATCGAAGCGGGCCAGGTCAAGTAGGTAGCCCTCTCAATGATTAAGAGGGAACCAGCTGTATCCAGAGACCCTCTGAGTCAGTAAGAAGCTTCTAAGAGGGACAGGAAACGGTAAAAAAAACACGAGTTATGTCCGGTAATATCAAAATGGCAAAAATCATTCATTTCAAGAAAGAAAAGAGTAGAGAGAGTCTCACACAGCTATAAAGGCCCAAAAACACCAATCCACCGACGAGTATTGTAGATTTAGAGGTCTACAACTAAAAGCCTTTGTGTGTGCCAGATTAGCTCCCTACTAATCCGCCGCCGCACCTCCTCGATCTCCGCCCAGCTCCCTTCTTTTCTATCTATCTATTCAGTTGTTTCTCCGGTAACAACCAGCTGAGGAAGAAGAAGAAGTAGTAGCCGTGATGATGATGATGACGTCACTTGGTGGTGGTGCTGGAGGCGGCGGAGGAGGTGGTGGTAGTGGTGGTGGGAGATTTGTGACGTATCCGCCGCCTCTATCTGTGCCTCCGTCGGCTCCTCAGTCACCTAACTTCTCTGGTGGTCTCCGATCACAGCCTTCTTTCCTCGTTGAGCAAGAGAAGTAATTATATCAATCTCTATGTTTTTCGCTTTGTCTTATAGTTGACTTGTTTCTTGATCTCTGTTATACTGATTTGGATCTCAAAGTCTTAATTTTTATCGCAAATCTTAAAACTTTTTTTTTGTTTTTCGTATCGTATTTTTCATTTCTGGTTCTGGTTTCTCATACTGAGATCTATGCTTTCTACTTCTGATGCCCCCGTCGATTTTCAAATATATATGGATGAGTTCTTACCTACCTACCACTGCAAATTAAGCTCCTTTTGAGCTCAATATACTTCAATTGTGGATTGGTTTCTATAAAATATCCAACTTTTAAATTTCAAAACAATTTATCTAAATCTATCAACTTAGTTTGTGTTTGTATCGACAGGGTAATGGATTGTTAGTGCCACAGGTGTTATAAAATCGTATGTTGTGTTCATTTCGTGTTTGTTGACTTGTGTTCATGAAGCTATGAATTCTCCACTCTGCCTAGATGCTGATGTTTGGAGACGGATTTGCTAAATGAATTTGAATACATTAATCTACTGACATTCATATTCCGCTTATTAAACGTGATTATTAAGTGAAAATGAGTGGATCTTCTTGTATGCTCAAGGTCATACTAATCTGGATAATCTGCAATTTCTCTTCTTTTTTTTCAGGTATCTTTCTGAGTTACTTGCAGAGCGTCACAAGCTTACTCCATTTTTGCCTGTGCTTCCACATGTTTGCCGGCTCATGAACCAAGGTGAGCCATACTGTTCATCATATGATCTTCTGTAATTTTCGTTTCTTGCTTCAGAACTTCTATCTTTGTACAGTTGAAAAGCATTTTCAGTGGTGCTTCTAAGAGAGATTAGTTATATCTTAGCAAAAGACATATGATAGAGTAGTTGTACAAACCCATAAGTAAGATATCTTACTATCCAAAGAGACACTTAGTCCTCCTTCTCTTACTATGAATTAGAATATTCAACGATAGTGCGGAGTAATTTAGTTTAATTGTGGTATAATAGACTTTACAATTGACTTTTCTCTGATGTAGATTTGGTTTTCAAATCCTATTAATAAGACTTTTACTTGAAATCTAATTTCTTGAAATCCTTGTTCTGAGTTGTTTCGTAGGGAAGTGATATTGAACAGATCACATTTGTGACATTTGTAGATCATAGCAAAATTAGGGTATTGTCATTGTTTGCAGTCTGTTTCAATCTATTTTAACTAGAGTGTCAACGTTAATATTCACTAACTTAGTTGAGACTATGATGTCTCTCCATTCCACTATCATTGGTGATGGATTTGTTGACTAATTCTAACTGGTCCGTCTTACTCTTGAAAATTGACATTTTTTGAAACAGAAATTTTGCGTGTAACCACGCTGTTGGAGAATGCCTTAAGTCAGAGTAGGTTTGATCACCCTAGCCCTCTGGCTTCTGGAGGGATATTTCAGAATTCAAGAGCTGACATGAACGGATGGGCCTCACAATTTCCATCAGAAGTATGACTACTAACCATTAACATAACTCTTTTCATCTAATTCCATACTACTGCAGTTAAAGCTTTTGTTGACTTAAGTTGTTCTGACATAACTTGCTTTGACTTAATTGTAATCATAGTCTTCATTACAGGTAGCCTTTGCTAACACTGAATATCAGTAATGACAATGTTTTTGACTTAAGGTCAATGCACTAACTAATTCCATTGCCTTGAAGAGCCATATAATTGTTAGGTGAACGATAGGATAGAAATAACATGCTCTAATATTTGGAACCATTCTTTGAATATTATAATTAGGATAAGCAATTACGGGTTGCTAGCATGCAACAGCGCGATACATTGTCCCTTTTCCATGGAAGAAACGTTTGATAAGATATTTATTTCATGTTATTCTTGGTTTTGATGCTGCAATCATATGTATGTATTGAGGTTGACATGGCTTCTAACAGGTTTTGTTGGTTTATCTTTTGATTTGTAGAGATCGGTTTCATCATCCCCAGCACCAAATTGGCTTAACTCTCCTGGTAGCTCGTCCGGTCTCATCGTCAAGCGAACAATAAGGGTGGATATTCCAGTCGACAAATACCCAAACGTATGAATCTTTATTCCCTTGATGAGTTCCTTTATTATCTTGTCAAAGTATAAACAATAATTTCATAATTTGCAGTACAATTTTGTCGGTCGTCTCTTGGGTCCTAGAGGAAACTCCCTCAAACGAGTTGAAGCGAGTACTGATTGTCGTGTTCTAATAAGGGGTAGAGGCAGCATTAAAGATCCGATTAAGGTAATCACATTTTTCATTTGTTCAGTCTAATAATACCTTAACTCCAATTGTATCTTCATTAATATAGCGTTATTGTTTGCAGGAGGATATGATGAGAGGTAAACCTGGTTATGAGCACCTCAATGAACCACTCCACATCTTAGTCGAGGCAGAATTACCCATTGAAATAGTGGACGCACGTCTCATGCAAGCCCGTGAAATACTCGACGATCTACTTACTCCCGTGGTTTGTTCTTAGCTCTTAAAAGATCTTAAACCAGAGATACATGTAGTATTTGTTTGTCAATATAACCGTACTTGTTTTGTGTACTGTTTTAGGAGGAAACCCATGATTTCTACAAGAAACAACAGCTACGGGAATTGGCCCTTCTCAACGGCAGTCTTCGAGAAGAAGGATCTCCAATGTCTGGTTCCATCTCACCTTACAATAGCCTCGGCATGAAGAGAGCTAAGACAAGGGGCTAAAAACACGTCTAAATTTCATATTTTTGCTTGCCTCTCTCACCTTTCCAAGAAGGTATATATCCACCGTAACAGCTTCCTTCAAACAAGAAGGATTTGGAGATTCTGTCTCCATCCCATTCCTCCTCTTCCTCGGGCTACCGGTACTGTCTCTAATCCCTGGAATAAAAAAACAAAAAGAACAGCGTCGTATATGAATCTGTGTCTTGTCTTATTTATCATGTCCCGGAGAGAGTTCAGACGACAGAACTAGGGGCAATACAAAGGGATGGTGAGTCTCTCTGTCGCTGTCGCTGTCTCTTTCCGAGACTATTTTTGGCTTGCTTGCTCTTTTTTTTTTTTTTGTTTTAATAATTTGGTTCAGTGGAGACTACTAATAAGTTTTNTTGCTTGAAGCCAGTTTTTGGGTAAAACATCATGGTTTTGTGTTTGGTAATGAATTATTATGTTTGCGTTAACATAAACATCAACTAATTAATATCTTTTGTTACTACTAGATTCTGCAAACACAAAACACATATTTAGACTTAGAAACTCATAACATTTAAGCTTTCTCATTGTTGTCTTCTTCTTCTTCTTCTTCATTCTCATCTATCCCAACCCACTGCGTAAATGCGAAGAGAAACTCTTTGAAGTTCACCATTCCGTTCTTGTCCCAGTCCATTTCCTCTGCAGACACAGGAATCAAAATCAATATTCTTGGTTCAGTGAAGAAGAAAGCTTGAGAAGAAGAGGGAGGGAGTTTAAGAATAAACCAAATCTCTTCATTGCAATCCGCCCGGAGGATCGTTCTCCTGATTCATCAATGGCTCGGACCATCTCCTCGCGGCTAACATATCCGTCCTTGTTCTCGTCTAGGAACACAAATGTGTCAACAAGCGTCTCGAATGTTGGTTCCAGCTTTGGCATTCCCATTGTCCATTTCTATTCATCACACAAAAATAGCTTTAAAACCATTGAATAACCAATCAAAATCTAAAACGAAATATCAAACCGAGCATAGGAGATCGATAAAAGTATTTTGCGGGTACCTTTTGGAGAGTGGATGAATCGTCTTTAAGAAGATAGACGAGGCAAAGAAGAACAATGAATTCTGTAAATGTAATTCCCATATCCTCGTTAATATCGCAAGCCTTGAACAAATCATTAATCTCTTCTTCATCGAACGAGATCTCTAGCTTCCTGATACAATTCTTTAGCTCCGTGTGATCTATTGACCCGTTTGAATCCTCATCTGCCCAAAACCAAACAAGTAAACAACCTCAAATCGTGCGAAAACCCGCAATTTAGAATCTGCCCTATATGCACTCACCGAATTCTTGGAAAATGGCTTTGCAGTTTCGAAGACCATCATCGATCTTTGGGAACTTGAGAACAATACTGTTGAAAGATTTCATTGTGGTGCCCCTCGATGCCCTGCGTTGCACGGCTTCTATGATCTTAGCCTCCAACTTTGTCTCTGGAACCCATTCTTTTTGCAGAGTTTCAGATTTCGTCACTGCACCTCCCATGTCTCTGTTAATTTCTCTCTGTTTGGAGATAAGATCGACCCCGAGACAAAATCTAGTTTCTTGTAAGACAAGGCAGCTTTTTAACGTCTTGTTTGTCCGAAATATACAAACACTGTCTGATTCCAAGATTATCAAAACCAGATCTAGATTCAATATATGAGGGGGAAATAAAAATAAAAATCGAGGCATAATAGATAAAGGACAAGTTTCACATCAGACAATAAATGTCACAAGAATCAGGACGAAAGCAAACAAAAAGGTAAAAGAAGAGAAGAAGAACCTGTTTTAGTTTCTTGTTTGTCTCGAGATCAAAAGTCAAAACACAAAATCACACAGATCTGTTTATTGTTATAATTTTTAATCAGATGTTTGAGAAGAAGAAAGCTTTTGTAATGGGCGTGAAGAATGCTGAAGCTTCCACGTAATTGCGCATCTTTTTAAAAAACGCTAATTCATTTGTCATCTATTTATTATTTTAACCCAAACTCTCCATCTTCATTTGACTTTTCTCCATTTTACTACTTCTTTTGTTTTTAAAAGTTTAATTTTCTAGATTTTTTTTTCCTTGTTTCATAAATATTGTATCTTTATGTTTGTTATATAATTTTTGTAATTAATATTCATGAATTGTAAACTTAAAAAACTATTAAATGAAAATGGTTAAATGTATATTTATAACTAAATATGAATTATTTCTTAATTGTGTGAAAACTTTAAGAATATCAAATATTTAGAAACACAAGTAGTAATATTATTTCAATGTACAAAGGTATTAGCTACTAGTACTAATCTTATCTATTATTACTTTATTGGCATAATGCATTAGTATATAGTATTCATAATTCCGTATTTCCGTTCTAGATGTCAGTACTATTGGGTATTATTATCATTCATAATTTTTAGATGATTTAAGGCAATATCTTAAAGTCTTTTTTCTCACTTCTTTTTTTCATATCTCACTAATTTTTTTTTTCTCACTTCTTTAATATATTTAAGGCAATAATTATCTTTATCAAACTTTATTAATTATTTTTATATTTTTATATATAGATACTATATTTTGGATATTATAAATATATATATATATATATATTAAATTTTTATTAACTACTAAAATTATGTTTTATTTTATTAACATCATTATACCGTTTGAATGGTAACACAATAATGATACTAACACAATTTACAAAATTACACATTATAATCAACCTAATTTTTTTTATTTTTTTTGGCATATTTTTATTCTAAATTATTTTTTAAGTTTTGCTTAAGATTTTCGTAATTTATTATTAAACTTTGAACATGAAAATATTTTTTTGTTATGTATACATTATTTTATTAAACTATTAAACCATATTTTTTCGCCTATGGCATCAAAATTCCTCGGCACGGCTCTGCCAAAAAGTCGACTAAGTCCTTGTCCGCTTGCTCCGCGTAAGCCATCAACACTTGTCGATCAGATCCTTCTATCCACGCCTTCCTTTTGTTCCACCCATTCTCTACTACTTTCTCCGGTACCTATATCATATATAGCCGACAATGATATTATAACCCAGATTTATACAGAACATAAATTTATTTTATGTTAATACCTTAGAGAGTATGTGCAAAACCCTCGAGCTCACTGCGACATGGAGGTAAGACATCGGGAACATGGGACCAAATATATTGCGAGGTAAAGGTGCATGCCTATATAATACACGGTAAGCCGCTTCCATTGTCGCCTTGATTTGGTCCGCCGTCTTGTCACTTGTGCCGTTGTTAACCGTGCCTATACACAATTCCATGATCTGTGAGTCATCCTTTCGAGGAAATCGGATGAAAAAATCCAATGCGTAAATTAGCATATTTAATTTGGGAAATTTTTATAGAATATGTTTGAGTAAGTATATGTTGAGATATATGAGAAGGATGAGCTCTCTTTATATAGTAGAATAGCAATCTAAATACCGTGTGCTCTGTCTGCATTACCAATACCAGGTTGATTATTAACTTTAAGCATTTTGAGAAAGTACTTCGTGGAGAAGCTTAAAACTATCTTATTTTCTTCAAAATGAATTAACCTAAACTGCCCACTACTTAGAAACCACGCACACATGCACCTAAGTAGGGTTACTCTTGTGTGTAAATGTCGTCATATTTACTTTTTCGTCATCAGTCATTTTAATTTGTTGCATTTTTTGGAAGTTAATTTTGGGACCATGGGTTCAATTCAGTGTATTGATCAAATCCATGACTTTGTTAATCACGGGTGTACACAGAAATCTATCCATCCTTTTCTTCTAACTTGAGAATTCGAAAATTTAAAGATTTCATTTTAGAATCTCTTTAAATTTTCATTATTGCACTATCGACCTTAGGCTAAATTTGTCAATTTATACATAAATCGTTATAATAATCCTCTTTATATCAAACAATTATCTATGGTCTTACTACTCTAGTAGCTAGGAAAGACCTTTGTCTTAGATAAGTCTTTTAATTCTTTATACAAAGCCAGTTTTAGAGTACGAAGATATTATGGTCTCAAAATTTAAGGGGCCTTTTGAAAATTACTAGATGTTTGGGGTTCTTAATTACGAAACAAACATATATTATTGAATGGTTATTTTATATTTTAGTTATTTAATTATTTGGCGTTTTTGAAACGACTACCGTTGAAATTTTTTGTAAGACATTAATTTCGCCATAACTCTTTTCCTTATGTATTCTTCTTTGAAAATGTTACAAGCTTCTTTAACAACAATTTCATGGAGCTGATATTATTATTCTTCTTTCTGATGGCACTGTTGGTATCTCTCTCCTCTTCAAGTTCCATATCGGGTATGTCTTTTTGTTGTCTTCCTTCTCCACCCTCCATCTTTAATTTGTTTCTAATGGGTCGTCGCTTTCTGTAGATGGTGTGTTTGAATCACAAACCTCGGTTAGTGGAAGGAACCTTCGTCATGCCAAGAAAAGTAAAAGCATCCTCATCCTTTTAATTTGTTAATCCGATTTGTTAATTTACTTCTGCTTTTCATTTTATGTTTACGTCAATGTGTGAATATAGACTCATGTACATATTTATGATATGTATGATATATTGATATATAGCTTGGTATGGTGAGGATTATGACGTAACGTCGGAACTAGGAACATTTGTACTCTTACATGAATTTTGGTCCTGTCTATAAGCTAGAGATGTTTAATTTATAGATTTCGGTTATGTTTCAGAACTTTTTCATCTTTGGTTTTAATTTAAAATCAAATTGTATCATTAGTGTTCTTATATAATATTTGTATTATTGGATCAGTGTATCAAGTTTGTGTATAGATAAGTATATATAAGTGGTGTGACACTAACTCTTGTTTTTTGTTTGGTTGGAAACAGAATGTGAAGTGAACTTTGAGTATATGGACTACAAGGTCTTGACAAAGAGGTGCAAAGGTCCAGCGTTTCCAGCCAAAGAATGTTGCTCTGCTTTTAAAGAATTTGCATGTCCTTACGTGAGTCAGATCAACGACATGAATAGTGATTGTGCACAGACAATGTTCAGCTACATGAATATTTATGGAAACTACCCTACTGGCCTTTTCGCTAACGAGTGCAGAGAAAGGAAAGATGGGCTTGTTTGCCCTTTACCACCTCTCTATTCACATAACCTAAACGCCTCAACTGCTGATTCGACTCCTCGTTTTATCTCGCTGTTGATCTCTGCTGCAACCGCTGTTTTTGCTTTGTTAGTGTTGACTTGATCAATCAAAGGAAATTGAAAGAGCCAAAGAGTGATTACATTTTGATACCATATTAGCTAACAAACTAGATAGAATTATCAAATTGTTCTGTTACTGACCAAGTGTCCAAGTGTAAAGAATACTTGACCTCCAAAATAAACAAAAGAAGAAGCGAGACTTACTTGATTAATTTTATTACCAGAGGCAAAACTTATAGCCGAATTGTTAACAAGAAAAGCCAAAAGCCAAAACAAAACTCAGTTTACATCAAAAATCAAAAGTCATGTGGGTACAACAGTATCTGGCTCCGGCAACAATTGAGACAGGAGCAACAAAACTACTGTTGACAGCAATACTAACTGTATAAGAACGTATGAAGTGATCTTACATGCTCTCTTCTTGATGGTCCCGGTGATTTCTATGCAATCGTTTTGCAGGTCTTGAGCTCTGTTTGTAAAATTTGCAGCCTTCGTTTGTACTCTTCCTAGCTTATTCAGCGTCTCATGGGTTTGCTCTTCTGCCAATGACTCTTGTTCATCAATTAACTTCATCTGACTGTTTAAGTTATCGATAGATCTTGAATATATCAGATATTCAATCTCGGCCTCAATCTTCTGCCGGAAGATGTCTTCAACCACAATCTCTGTTCCTCCCCACGAGTGTTTGCTTTGGTTCGTGGTGGATTCAAGGTCACGGATGTGTGATTCTTTCACCTCAAGCATGGACCTTGTTTCTTCTAGCATGTTCTCCAGTTGTTCAACATTGTTTACCAGGGTTACAATCTCGGGGTGAGGTGAATTTGCTTCGCTGACTTGTTCATGATGCTGTGGCATTGGTTCATTCCCGATCTCCTGGAATTGCTGAACCTCTGCAAATGAAATTTCATAAAGAGTCACATTAAACATCATAATCATTGTTCATGTGATGTTATTAGTTGATTCCAACATGATAATGCAGGCTCATAACAAGAAATAGTTATGTAACAGCAGTAAAAATAATGCAAGTTTAGATACAATCCGCAGCAAAAAAATAATCAGAATGGCTACCTTTTTCAAGAGCATCTTGCAAGGCCAAGAAACCGTTGATGGCCTCTGTTAATGGATCCATTTCATCTGAGTAACGATTGTCCGTGTTTATCGACTCTCCGCCTTCTCCTCCCGCATCATCTTTTCTCATTGACGTTTCCCCATTTTCACCATTGTAGTCCATCATTCTTCCACTCTGCTTTCTTGAGTCAGATTCCAAGCTGGAATAAGAGTTTTCCTTCTCGAAATCGACACTTTCTCCTCTATGTTTCTTACTATTCTCTACACGAATGTTTCCTCCCTGACCTGAACTAATCATTGGCTTCTCATACCTAATAACCTTGGGAGCTCTTGCAACCGTGGAAGACTTACTACTCCGATCATCATCTATCTCTAAATCCATACCAGCTGAAAAACCAACCCCTGCCACAAACCTAGAATCGTAACCACTACTCCCAAGTATATCAAAACCATCACCGCTACTTTTCAACATATTAACAGACCCAACAGATCCCTGACTCTCTTGTTCAACTTCCGGTGACTGAAACTGCATCTGTTTACCATGTGAATGAGCAACACCTGACAACCCTCTCTTCAGAGCTTTACTATTCTCCATATTCGCAGACGTGTCCTTAACAAGATCTCTCCTAATCCTCCTCCATTTTCTCAAGCCTTGTCCTTTCAAAACCGGAGAATAAGCACCACCACCATCACCTGGTGAATCAAAACTCATAGGTTTACCGAGTTCAACAGAATTAGAAGTCGAAAGCAGTTTCACACTCTCATCAGAGCAAGACCCGTTATCCAAACTCCTACCATCATCACAAACGTTGCTGGCACTTTGTTGAATCAAAACATTATCATCAACAGACTCAAGTGCAGAGCTTTCACTCTCCAAATCCATTGACTCCACAAAAAAATCTATCCCCCACCAAATTCACATCGGTTTCAGAAGTAACAGGAGCTCAGATCAATAACCCAAAACCCGAAATGAGGATCCCAAATTCGATCATACACAATCAAAAAGTCAACTCAACAAGCTATACAAATTCATTGGTTCCTTGACGGTTAAATAGAAATATAAAGGTCTAAAATTTCCTACCATGCCACCATCTATCGGATCAAAGAAGAGAAGAAATGATTCCAAAAATGAAAATCCAGCTCAATGGAAGAACACAGATTTCGAATTGAATCGCAAAGTTTTGGTCTTTTTGGAGAAAGGAAGGGTATACAGCAGAGAGATGGAAAAAGGAGGGTGAAAAGTGAAAACCCTAATCCAATGATCGGATTCGCAGATCTATAATTCTCTCGTTCAATGTGGAAAGTTTCTTTGTGGGAAAAAGTTTATTCTTTTTTCCCTCATGATCAATTTTGTTCCTTTTTGAAAATTACGTGTGGGTGGTTGGAATATAACACGTGTCGGAATCGCCTGACCTCTCAGCATCACCTTCTTCATTTTTGACCGTGAGATTGGACACGACATATATATACCGTTAATAATTATCATTTTGGTTATTACAATTTCAGAAAATTGTTGAACTGACCTAAAACATGGGGACAGTGTGAGAATAAACAGAGAATTACAAAGGGTACATACAACCATAAAACACCACAAGTCACATTCTTACATCATCTGAGAGGATTGAGATTAGCACAAACGAAATTGGGCTACTACACACTCATTACACAGACTGAAGAAACATAACAAAAAAAAAGAGAATCAGAAAGGCTTCTCGTAGCCTCGAGCTGGAGGTTGGTCCCAAGCTTGCAAGAATGCTGCACAATTGCAAAGACATAATGAATCTCAGCTCTTTAAGAAGCTAAAATAGAAAAGAGAAAGAATTTGATATTGGTCTTACTCAATGGTATTTCTCCGAGTGACATGAAGATCGAATCATCGTCTGTATTATTTGGTACTTGGTCATTTCCAATAGCTCCCTGAGACGTTTTCAGGATCTGTTAGCAACAACAAACATTCTATGTGACATAAAACTTGACAAGTAGAGTAGGTACCTCTCGGTCTTGAAGGCTAACTGTGTTGTTATTCTGTGGGACACTACTGGTTCCCTGGTTTATTGGAGTAAAGGAATCAAGATACTCTACCATCATGAGTCTTTCATTGTAGTCTGGGACGTCATCGATGCCCATATATGGAGCAGCTTCTTGCCTGTTAGATATGAAAACCCATTAGCCAAAATGTAATAGGTGTGTGTATATATAAGTGTTAAGAGTAGGACTTGGCCGTACTTTCTTCCTGGATCATTGCTGGACTTTACCACTTCTTGATCATCATCCAAATTAATCACTTCTATCTCTTTACCATTGCTCATCCGAGTACTCGTACCAAACTCGAGAGACTTACTAGAACTGCTGATTGAGAGATCAAAATCAACAGCTTGACGAGATTCCTTTATCCCATCATTCACATCCGACGCTCCCCCTAGATTTAGGTCACACATCTTAAACGAAGCAGGAAACAGCTGATGTTCTTCAGCATACCCTGGACCTGTTCTGCCAGTGTGTGTCCTATTGTATGTAGAGTTATTAACCAGACTTTCATGGCTGACCCTTTTTCCAGCAGCACCGTCAATCAGTCTTTTGTTGAACGAGCTTGTCTTTCCTTCTTCTTCCGGATCGCATTGGTTTCCGCTTGTTTTAAACATGTTGAAGCGTTCATTAGCTTCAGAAACTGCCACCCAATCTCTCTGTCTTTTTGATCCCTCCTCCAAGTCACTGCCTTCACCAGGCCTTTTCTCACCTACTTTCCCCACCGAATGTGATCTGTGCAGATTAGGCAATTCTAATCCTGATTCTTTCTCACTGTTATCCCTGAGAATGCTACTGGGAAAAGAATTAGACCTATGACATTTACTGTTCTCAATATATTGAACAAGAGCAAAATCTTCAACTTGGTCATTTTCATCACCAGTACTATCGGCCTTTCCAGATGATTGGCCTCGAGTCTCACATCGATTTTCGGTTTGATCTTCTTCTTCAAGTCCAGAATTATGAGAGGTATCCTTGATATTATGACTCAAATAAAGCTTTGGGCCTTTTGCAGTCAGAGAAGAGCGTGTCCTCGTAGGCACCTTCTCAAATTTACACAGCGTTGCCAAATCAATACCACTCTTGGTGAATGATTCATCAGCCCCACACTGTTGATCAATAGATGCATCTTCACAACGTTGATGGATAGATCCATCTTCGATAGCAGTCTGGTTCTCATCCTCTCCACCATTACCACCAGACCTACCTTTCATCTCTCCTGATCCAGCACTCAAGCTAGAAGAGCCTTCGGATACTTTAGAGATTTCACAATCCTGTACTATATCTTTCCCGGCACTCGAGGAACCTGTCTTAGACTGTGCCTCATCCTGGAGATTGTACTTGTCCAACACAGACTCGGAATCACCTGCTCCTTCACATTTTCTCATAAATTCACCAGAGGCTGACCGCTGAACCGAGCTAGCAATATCTTCAGCAAGCGGCTGCTCTTCTTGATGCCCAGACACAGAGTCGTCACCAGTCTCAGTCTCAAAAGCTTTACTTCTCTCTGACCAAGATCCGCTCCTCCCAAAATCCGAGTCATAACGGTGGGATCTCCTTCCTTTCAAGCTATTCCTGGATCCAGCTGAGCTATAGCCATCAATATACCTCCTTTTCTCTGCAGCTGGAGCTGAAACATCCATTCGGGCTTCTTCTTGAGACCTGGAACTCTGAAACTCTCCAGCTTGCTTCCTAAAATTACCATTCTGCCATTTACTGGAAAGCACAGTTTGTGGTAGAACACCTTGAGAAACCAAGTACTCTGTTGCTAGACGACCTGCCTCCATGAAAACGTCACCGCCACTGCTTCTACGCTGCACCGGTGGAGGAGGCAGAGGCGGAGGCAGCTGATTGTGGTATGATTTAGAGCGTCCCCTTCCACGTCCATATCCACGGTTAAAGCCACGGTGTTGGTGTTCAGAACCATAGAACCCATGTCCTCTCATAGGACGCTCAGGAGAAATTCTAGAACCAGACATACCCATCCCAATAGAACCAGATCTGTACCCATTCCCAACATTGCGTTGCCTAGCATGCATCTTTGTCCCTAAATATACAAAAAAAACTAATAACAGTTCTGATTTCCAGGAATTCACAAGAGTAGTGAAACCATTTAGTCTCAAAATACCAAGAAGCTTAAGTTATTTCAGAAAAAGTAACAACTTTTGAAGTTTTTGCAGCAGCTCAAATAAGTTTCACCGGACAGAACACAACAGCTTCTAACTTGAACTTGTTCTTCTCAGACCAATCCTTGTGCGAAAGAATAGAAAATCGAACAAAACGATGGATCTCGAGTTCCAGATTCGGTGAAGATCTAACCTTCTCTCTTACAGAATATGACGATCATTCGATTCCGTTGTCCGATTTCGAAGAATGAACGGACACAATCATCTCATGGGAGATTTTAATGGTCATTTTCACTTCAGTTCTTCTTCATCAAACAAGAACCCTAGAATTCCCCACCACAAAACAACAGTCAAATGTTACGGCAACGGCAATCAAATCGAGGTTAAATTTTCCGATCTAGTGTCTCTCCGATGAAGAACACGACGAACAAGTTTGTAATAATCAGTCTCCAGATTTCAGCGGCGAAAATCTCGATCGCTGCTGATTACGATTTTGGGGTTTTCGCATTTTTATTTGCGTCTCAAAAGTTTTTTCTACCATATATTATTAGCACAAAGACGGAAAGCATGAAAACGCCACGTCAGCTTCTTTGGTAAACTAGCACTAAGTTCATCTGTAAGACGCGTGACTTCTACTCTCCTGCTTGTACACTATAACTGTATACACTTCATGTCCAAATAATATCATGCTTATGAGATTAGAATTTTAAAAATGGCATGTTGGAAATGTTTTATTTTGAGGATAGAAAGTGAGATGGTCTGACGTTGCAACCCGAATGTTTACAATCAAGAAATTTTTTGTGCAATATTGTCAAGAGTTACAATAAATAATCCGTAACTGATCATATCCTAGTGGAACATCGGTGTTGGATCCCAAATTTTAACAAGTAGTATGTATAGCTTTTGAGGCCCAAACGGTAAAAAAAATTTATATATAGATCATGAAGCCCCCAAAACCGAAATTGTTTGTGGCCTCATAAATCTCAGTGTCAGCCATTGATACGCAAATAAAAATGCGATGCAAATTCTATATACAATGTAAATTATTTGTGCAATAACAATCAGTCATGTCTAATAATAATATTATCATAAACGATCAAATATTTATGACGAACAAATGAAAAATAAAAATTTGTAAATCATCGTTTTGTCATGATCATATCTACATGCTACATGCATCAATTTTAGATGAGAATTTAATGGGATTGAAGCCTAAACTATTTTGTTTGGTTTCCAAAGACATATATTTTTTATAATCACTTATCGTTAGTTTATTAATTCTTTTATAAAAGAAAAATTATTTTCATATTTATGTTTATTTTCATATTCATATTTATTGTTTATATTTAGACATTATGAGAATATATAAAATTATTTAGTACATTTTGAAAGAAAGTGACCACAAGAATAAGTAAATTAAAAAGTTGGTGAACCCCATTCCATTTGAACTTTCAGTTTATTGTATAGTATATTTTAACTCCACGACTTGTTGACCGAAACATAAACTAAAAATCTACGACATGAACGGAAAGAATAAAATGTGGATACAATTCTACAATTTAGTCTTTCACAAAAAATCAGAAATATTGCAAACATTAACGAAAATTCATAAACAAGATAGGTAACCCAACTGGCTTGAGTTTCTTCTATATATAAACAAAAACAAATAAGCTATACTGCTAGTTCGTTTAACAAACTAGCGAAACCAAGTTTATCTGCCAAAATGATAGAAATTGGTTTTTTCTGTGGTTGGAATATTATTGAAAAAAGTATTTCTATTAATTGATTATTGTAACTTAATCACTTATATACTAAATATAGTTTGCAAATTAGATTTTTTGCTCATGTTTTTCTAACAACTAGCTTTAATTAGTACTAATTACATTAGCTATAGTAAAACCACTATAGACTATGCTGGTTGTGATATAATAGGTATATATGGTAGAACATCAATTTGCCAGTTTAATATTCAGCTCCTGTTGTGAATAGTTGGAGGAAGGCTCATGCATGGTATTATTGATGGACATGCACTGATTAGACTATATGAAAGATATAGCTTACCATATACATAAGAAGACTAAACACAAATAAATGGTATTTCATATCTTATAGGTGTCTGTTTAGAGAAAAGAAAGTATAATGTATATTTCTAAGGGTTTTGTGTAAAAATATCTTCAAAATCATCTATTTTTGTAACTTCAACATTTACGTCATTGGGCACAGCACTGTCTACTTTTACCAAAAAAATAAAAATAAAAAATAATTTGAAAACGTTTATAAAGTTGAAGGTTGTTTTGCACAAAACTCTATTTCTAAAAATAGTTAAACTGTTGGTGATTTTTGTGGAACTGATTAATTAACACAATTGGAGAAAACAAATTGAAACTTTTTTGTTTGTTAGAGAGTTAAGGAGAAATTTTATCTAACCAAGCTGTGTAAATCTCTTGTAGTTTTTCTGCCGATATACATTTTCATTGTGTTGAGGGTAAACGATAATCAAGAACGAGAGAGAGAGAGAGCAAGAGCAAGAGATTTCTACTACAGAAGATTTATTATATTGATCATTTTGTGTGATCAACCCATAAAAACAGAGAGACATAGACAAGTCCATGTTTCGATGTTTCGATCTCTCTTACTGTCTAAACGGCGAAATAAAAAGTCTGATGGGTGTCACTTATTGCATGTATATTAGTAAATCAGGTATTAAGCACTCTTTTATCTTCATTGTTATAAGGTATTAATCACTCTTGTATCTCCATCAAAAGACTTATTGCATATAAAAAAAACTGCTCTGTTTCCATTTTAATTACAATAATTTTTTAAGATTTTAGTTCCATGTTAACTGCTCTGTGTCATATATGTAACACCTAATCACGTTTCAGCTTGAGCCCAAGTTAAAGCTGAAACTTGGGTTTGCAATGGCTGGTATTGATAATAAAGCTGCTGTAATGGGAGAATGGTTCGACTGTAGTACTACTAACCACAGGAAGAGATCGAAAGCGGAACTTGGTAGAGAGTTTTCTTTAAATTACATCAAGAATGAGGATTCTTTGCAAACCACCTTTCAAGAAAGTTCACGAGGAGCTCTTCGTGAAAGGATTGCTGCGAGATCCGGGTTTAATGCACCGTGGTTAAACACTGAGGATATTCTTCAGTCGAAATCTTTAACCATCTCTTCTCCTGGTCTTAGTCCTGCAACTCTGTTAGAGTCTCCTGTTTTCCTCTCAAACCCTTTGGTAACTTTTTCTTTTCAACATTTCATTATGGTCTCTCTCTTTCGTGAATCAGTGCTCTAAAATCTCTTATCATTTGTAAGCTCAGCTATCTCCAACAACCGGGAAGCTCTCATCAGTACCTTCTGATAAGGCTAAAGCTGAGTTATTTGACGACATTACCACATCCTTAGCCTTCCAAACCATTTCAGGAAGTGGCCTTGATCCTACTAACATCGCTTTAGAACCCGATGATTCCCAAGACTATGAAGAAAGACAGCTCGGCGGTTTAGGAGACTCGATGGCTTGTTGTGCACCTGCAGATGATGGATACAACTGGAGAAAATATGGACAAAAGCTAGTTAAAGGAAGTGAGTATCCGCGGAGCTATTACAAGTGCACGCACCCGAATTGTGAGGCCAAGAAGAAGGTTGAACGGTCTCGGGAAGGTCATATTATAGAGATCATATACACAGGAGATCATATACACAGCAAACCTCCACCTAACCGCCGGTCAGGGATTGGATCATCCGGTACTGGCCAAGACATGCAAATAGATGCAACCGAATACGAAGGTTTTGCTGGAACCAATGAGAACATAGAATGGACATCACCTGTATCTGCAGAGCTCGAATACGGAAGCCATTCAGGATCAATGCAGGTTCAAAACGGGACTCATCAGTTCGGGTATGGTGATGCAGCAGCTGATGCCTTATATAGAGATGAAAACGAAGATGATCGCACGTCCCACATGAGTGTTTCCCTGACTTACGATGGAGAGGTAGAAGAGTCCGAATCAAAGAGAAGGTATAAAAAGTTGCTCTAGTAACCATTATAATACTTAGAAAGACAAGACGTTCTGACTTCTGAGCTCTGATGGCATTCCCGTATCAGGAAACTAGAAGCTTATGCAACAGAAACGAGTGGATCAACCAGAGCCAGCCGTGAGCCAAGAGTTGTGGTGCAGACCACAAGTGACATTGACATCCTCGATGATGGTTATCGCTGGCGCAAGTATGGGCAAAAAGTCGTTAAAGGAAACCCGAATCCAAGGTTCTTGTATCCAAATGCTCTGTTCTGCTGCTATCCCTTTGTTGAATTTAATAAAATCAGTTTTCTATGTTTTCAGGAGCTACTATAAATGCACAGCTAATGGATGTACCGTAACGAAGCATGTAGAGAGAGCCTCTGATGACTTCAAGAGCGTACTAACAACTTATATAGGCAAGCACACCCACGTTGTACCAGCAGCACGCAACAGCAGCCACGTCGGTGCAGGCAGTTCAGGGACTCTCCAAGGCAGTTTAGCGACTCAGACCCACAACCACAATGTGCACTATCCAATGCCACACAGTAGATCTGAGGGACTGGCCACAGCCAACTCATCTCTATTTGACTTCCAGTCACACCTGAGGCATCCTACAGGTTTCTCCGTTTACATAGGCCAATCTGAGCTTTCTGATCTTTCAATGCCTGGTCTAACTATTGGGCAAGAGAAGCTTACCAGCCTGCAGGCGCCTGACATTGGGGATCCAACTGGCCTAATGTTGCAGTTAGCAGCACAGCCGAAGGTGGAACCAGTGTCACCACAACAGGGACTTGATTTGTCAGCGAGCTCATTGATATGCAGAGAGATGTTGAGTAGATTACGACAGATATGAAACAAATCTCTTTGTTCACTGATTGCTCAAATTTTTGAATAAATGAAAAATTGAGAGAAGGTAAAAGCTGTTTTGTTTTTACAGTCTTGTCGCAAAATTTAGTTAGGCCTAAACTTAGCTTCTGTCTAGACAAAGCTTAAACAGAAGAAAAGCTTCCTAGCTGTTTGTTTGGTTCCGAAAAGTGAAATGCCTTAAAAGAGTTCTAAATTTTCACTTAGGGACCAGACCACCAAAAGAAAGAAAAGGTTTTTTTACATTGAAACTAATCTTTACATGAACGCAGTCCTACCACCTCTTCGGCTGTGTTTGTCGTATGCAGTGTTGAATTTGTCAACCACCTCGTTCATGTTGCTGCATTTTGGGGGGAAAAAGGAGAGTAAGAGATCAAATATACAAAGGATTCTTTCAGGACATTTCGTTGGAATGAAATTGACATATGGATTGGTCAAGGTGTAGCACAAGATTAGATTTTTTTTTTAAAAAGAAGCTTATATTCCCTTAGCTACTACAGGCTCAGTATCTTAATTATAACAAGGATAATTGAGCAAGGTCCTAGATTTAGTTCTTAATCTAAATAAAACAAACTATCTCAATGTCAGCCTCAACCAAGTACTGGTGATTTCATCTGTCTTGGTATCGTAAAACATTGCATTGTATCAAGCAAAAGATTTGCATGCATGTCCATCATTCTTTTATTCAAATAGTTAAATGGAATAGCGTGTCGAGCACATACCTGGTACAATTCGTGATCATTGCTAGGTAAGACATCAGCAATTTGTCGTTGTACTCCTGCAAAAGAAGAGAACATCATATTTATAAAGATATCATTCACAACAACAAGCTACATTAAGAATTTAAGAGATTCGAAGGCCACTTTATTTAACCAACATTGCTAGAAAAAGGTAAGGTACTACTTACCATCAAGAAATTTTCATTGAACTTCTCTGATTCTGCGGCAGGCAAACTTCTGAGCAGACTAGATACTTGTCTCAGAACTGAGTTCTCACAAGGTTTATCACCTAGATGCAGAATCACATAAGTCATTAGTACCACATTACTCTTGCTCAAAATCATCTTCTAACACCCTTTTAATTCTTTCTTCCCCGTAGGAAAACACATAGAAATATTCTAAGATCAAGGGACAGGTCACAAAAGCTTGATTAACAAATTGAAGAGGGACCGAGAGTGGGGACTTGAGCAAGAATATACCTTTCTGCATAGCGACAATATGCTGGTATAGCACTCTGATTCTGCTATTAAGCATCTTGATGGCACTATGTATTCCAGTAAGATGAGCAGCCACTGCACAAAATCGAGGAATCAACCTAAAATTCCATGCAGATGAAAAAGAAAGAACAGATTATGATAAATATGAAGTGATAATAAAGCTTACACTGAGTCGCAGCTGAGCCTCCATCAGATGGCTTAAGATGTGCAACATGATCAACAGATATTCTTTCAGCTTCAACTGTCTGCACGCGTTTACAATCATTGCAATGTTATTGAAAGTCCACTCTCATATCACATAGATAGATTACAGATCAAGTGGCCTAAACACATACCTCAATTGTGTAGCTGGTATGCACGAAAATCGACTGAGGAATTCCATCAATGACATGAAATTCTTCAAATTTTGAAAACAATCAAAAAGACAGGATTAGCAAGATTATAATCTATAAAACAATAAGACAATCAGTGATGCAAATAACCAATTTTTACCGCTTTCGTAGATAGTCACAGGAAGATCCTTCTGTGCATGATTGATAGCAGGATTTAAAAGAACATACACAGGAGATTCATTAATGTCCATCAGCTGTAGATGAAAACCTCAACAAATCAGTACAATGAGAATCCTAAATTCAATTAAATTTATATTAAACATTAAAGCTACACTACTCACAGCTTTGTGGATATGCATATCAGATTCGGTAGCGTCACTTCCCGTAGAATACCATCCCAATACGTAGAAGTCAGGGAACACCTTCTTATCTAAAAAATAACAAAACTCACAAATTAGCAAGAGTATCAAACAATCGACAACAAAAGTGAGCGAGTGTAAGTAAACTTACAGAGTTCTTGCTTCTTCTCGAGGAAGGATCTGTCGAGAGTATCAAGAGCAGGATCGAATATCAGCTCGAAACTGTTGAAGATCTCAACCGTACGACCTCTCTGGAGACCGATGACGCAGCCATAAACCCTAGGGTTTTGCAGTAACATCGCGTCGGCGTTGTTGGAGCCATTCCCGGTGGCGCAAGAAGCGGCGGGAGGATTAAGCTGAGTTTTAACCCTAGTGAAGTGATCGGATATGTTAAGCATCACCAGAGGATGTAGCTTGAACGTGAGACCGCTCGACGAAGAAGGCGCCATTGTTGTCGCTCTCGATTTTTTCCCGGCGCTTGTCGTTGTCCTCCTTTAGTCCCAAATTCTGAAATCGGATCTTAAACTCGGGTCATGAATCTTTATATAGTCTTGGCCTCTTGGGCTTTCCTTCTAAGTTTAGCCCATATATAACTTTCTTTTGTTAGAAAAATAATGGAAAAGATTATAGCATGTACTTAATTTTTTAGCGTTTTAGTATATATTTATAATTTGAATATAAATCTTTGAAAGAAATATCTATTTTTTTAATATGAAATTTCTTGTATTTTAATGAATTTGAAAAATAATTATGATTGGATTTTGAATCATTTACTTCTTTTTTTTTGGTTTGAGTATATAGAAATAACATAAAGATCATAATGAATTAATTTTATTTAATATTATTGGATATGTTTGTAAGTGTTACTATTAAAATTTTATTATGTGTGTAGTCTGTTTTAATTCTTCTTTTCGTAATATATATATATATATATATATATATTGATATTTTAAACTATTTTTAGTTTATATAACATATCTTTAAATATGTTTCCTATGTTGTAAGTAGTACCTATCAATATTTTACAGAATATTACAGTTTTGTATTCTGAATGCAATCTTTTAAATTAAATTTCATTTAAATTTCATAAAAATAGTTAAGGCTACATTTAAATCTGTATTATTGTTATTTCATTAATTAAAAATATAACTGTATATAGTTTATGAGAAATCCCACATTAAAAGTGGAAATAGAATATGAGTAATATACAGTATATAAACCAAATCTACTCATAAACAATTAGTTTTGAGTTTGGAACCATAAAACTTAATATAGTAAATTGATAAATATGTTATTTTAGATTCTATATATACCATATATAACTCCTAGTCTCCTATGATATATCTGTCATTACATCGTAAATTGCTTATCACTAGCCAGTAGCCACCAGCCGCAGCCTCTGCACCCTTACTCATATCATTAACACATTGCTGGCTTGCAAGGTACAATCTTTAGTTATGTCATTCAAGTCTTCATATTACGGTAGATTTTTCCAACCGTATTGTTCAAACAATTGTATCCGACAATATAATCATGCATGGGATCTCGTCAAACTCTAACGACATGCTTTTTGACTTATGATAACTTTTTTTCTTTTCTTCAGTCAATCTTATCAAGTCATCGTCTACGCTTTTTTCCACCATCGCCTTCACTTTGAAGAAGCGTGAGTGTAGGTAGTGCTATATACTTGTGGGAAATTTGGGAATATGCTCATTTACATTTTTACATGTATAGACATAAATCTTTAGGTTGGATATGTGACATATTATTTATGATTCTTTTTTCAATTTATATAAACTAGTAGACCACGATTTAGTTTTCTCACTGATTAGCAAATGATGGATTTGGTCCGTATTGAAAATAAAAGACATATATATATATATATGTGTGTTCCGTTTTCCTGAAATCAACTGCAAAAAGTTTTCAACAAACGATTAAGAAAAATGAAAGTGACACATTAACACGTTAGATAATGCATTAACAAAATATTCTTTCTTTTCTTTTTTCTTCATTCTTTTTACCTTCGTTTATAGGAGGGAAGAAAATGAACCAGAATTTTGTTGATATTGAAAAACCAATCCGAATAAAGAATCTACGAAATGACACTATACTAAACTCGTTCTATGGTAGAATGTCTTTGCACCCGATAGCAAAAGTTATTGTAGAAAACTATTTTATACCTAAACAATTCACAAACCTCGGAGAAATGATATTGTTGTATATTTAGAAATGTATATCAAAAGAAGAAAATAGTCTTTAGTGGACACTGACAGACAACGACTAGTTTTATATGTAACCATCAGTTCATCTTTCTAGATAAAACCAATGTTAAACGCAACTGCTAATCTCTTCTTCTTTTCTTTTGTCAACCACCAAGGCACCAACTGCTAATCTCTTTAGACTCTAGAGATAGCGAAATATCTTCATTATTTCATAATATACATAACAATTTTATTAATCCTTAATTCAAAATTGCTTGGAAAACACTGATGAAATTAAGCATCTACTAACAGAAAGTTTTGTAAATTTTCAAAAACTTTCTCCTAACGTTCCTCTCGGAAATTGGGGTTATCTATTCTTTAATGCTTTCTGCTGTTGCTTAAAGTAGATGTTTCTTTTTTTCACGCTATAACCCATATAAGTATAATCATATACCAATTAACTAATTCTCCATGGAGACTAACATTATTAAAAACCAATGGACAGCAAAATATGGAAAATCTCAGCTCAGCAGTTTCACTAATTCAAGTAACTTAATATCCAACTTGATCCACACTTGTGCAAGTTTCAATGGTTACCACTACCAATTAACAGATTCTCTTCTATTTTCGGTTTTAGGAAGAGTTTCGAAACTCTATTAATGACACAAACAACTAATTAAGTTATATGTGGAAATTCCAGCTAGAATTTTAGGATTTTGGTGGTAATTTTTTTTTATACAAAAGTTATAATATTTTTGTAGGATCTTTCATAAATTGTATTCTAAGTTATTTGAAGGACATGTAAACATGTTAAACTGAAGTTAAAACGACGACGCACTAGCCTTTGACTGCACACTGTTACCGAGTGTATATATAGAGACATTTGATCCTCGTTGAGCCATCAAGGTCTAAAACCAAATCAATCCTTCTTTAATTTACTTATTCTTAGTATAACGTTCACACCTTTTCTTACACATTTACAACTATATATGGAGTCGTCACGGAGCCTCGAGCACGTGCTCTCCATGCAAGGTGGCGAGGATGACGCGAGCTACGTCAAAAACTGTTACGGTCCAGCGGCAGCTTTAGCCTTGAGCAAACCAATGCTGACGACAGCCATCAACTCCATAAAGCTCACCGAAGGTTGCTCCTCTCACCTGAAAATAGCCGATTTAGGTTGCGCAATCGGAGACAACACGTTTTCCACGGTGGAAACGGTGGTTGAGGTGTTAGGGAAGAAGCTAGCCGTGATTGACGGTGGAACCGAGCCGGAGATGGAGTTCGAGGTCTTCTTCTCTGACTTGTCTTCCAACGATTTCAACGCGTTGTTTCGGTCGTTGGATGAGAAAGTGAACGGTTCGAGCCGAAAGTACTTCGCGGCTGGCGTTCCCGGCTCGTTCTATAAGCGTCTGTTTCCGAAAGGAGAGCTCCATGTCGTTGTGACTATGTCTGCTTTACAATGGCTCTCTCAGGTATAAATGTATCATCCATTAATTAATTCAATATCTTTTGAATGAAGTTTACTTTATAAACTTGAAGGTGATGAACATTTGACTATATAATTTAATTTGTATCGGCCAAAAAATGATTTGAAGATTACTAGACTAGTAAAACTAAACAAAAAGTTAAATTATCGTTTCTTCTAATGTTAATGAACAATATGTCAAAAAATTTATAAAGTTCTATTATGATATTCTTCAAAAACATTTTTGTTCCATGACCGAACCAACTTAATTTATATAACTGATTATTGTTTTAATGTATATATATCTTATGGGTACAGAAATGTTTCAATTTACGTTTTTTGTTTTTTAAATGTTTCATTTCTTTGTATTGGATATGATAGGTACCTGAAAAAGTGATGGAGAAAGGATCGAAGTCATGGAACAAGGGAGGGGTGTGGATTGAAGGAGCAGAAAAAGAAGTCGTGGAGGCATACGCGGAGCAAGCAGACAAGGACTTAGTCGAGTTCTTGAAATGTCGCAAAGAGGAGATTGTGGTAGGAGGAGTGTTGTTTATGCTGATGGGTGGTCGACCTTCTGGCTCCGTGAACCAAATCGGTGATCCTGATTCGAGTCTCAAACACCCTTTCACAACTTTGATGGATCAAGCTTGGCAAGATCTAGTAGATGAGGTATAATCTCTTGTAATTACGTCATGATGTTACATTTATTTATGGAATTGACAAAACGTCCCTTTTTATATTGGTGAGCTTGTAAAAGGGTTTAATAGAAGAGGAGAAGAGAGATGGTTTCAACATTCCGGTGTACTTTAGAACCACCGAAGAGATTGCGGCGGCGATTGATCGTTGTGGTGGTTTTAAGATAGAGAAAACGGAGAATCTGATAATAGCTGACCACATGAATGGTAAGCAGGAAGAGTTGATGAAAGATCCGGATTCGTACGGTCGAGATAGGGCTAACTATGCTCAAGCCGGTTTAAAGCCGATCGTTCAGGCCTATCTTGGTCCTGACCTAACTCATAAGCTCTTCAAACGGTACGCAGTTAGAGCAGCTGCCGACAAAGAAATTCTCAACAACTGTTTCTATCATATGATCGCTGTTTCAGCGGTTAGGGTTTAATGTTATCGATATATGTACATAACATGCGTAGTATTATAAAAAGTATTTCGACGACGAAATGGTTTGATGCATGGTAAAATAAGTAATTATCATTTATCACACTAGGTTTCTTATATTTCAGATAAAATTATTGTGTTTCCCATAACTTTTGAAATCTTACACCTTTCTCCTATTTATTGAACTGGATAAAACAATAATATTTGAGAAAAGAAAATTATTCAAAGAATTGATCGGAAAAGTGAAACAAACCATTTACAATATCACACAGTACGTGAAATATGAGAAAAAGAGAACCTCGTGACCACCAATGACACTTTCCCACGTGACACTCATTAAAACGTCAATATAAACTTAAAAACTTTTTACAACCCAATTAAACTTGAGGAAACTAACTCCCCACCACCCCTGTATTCATTCCTCTCACAACACACAACACCATATGGCTTCTTCTCATTCACTATCAATTTCAAATCTTTAAGACAGTATTATCCTAAACAAGACAATGAAAGATCTTTCTTTCTTCTTCCTCAAAAAATACTCCCTCGCCTCGAGAATGCGAGGACGAGGTCCACGTAGCGGCTTTGCTAGCTCTTGTGGTGGTGATGGCTCAACTTTGACACTAAACCAACATCAAAAGAACGATGTGGGGCCTTCTGTTACACCTGAAAACACTCCTTTCGGTGGAGGATCTCCGAGAACTCTAGAGGAGATGATACTTCAGCTAGAGGTTGAAGAAGATATTGTTCGAAGAGCGAGACTCCGTGAATCTTACTACGGTACTTACGATAATTGTGATGACCATAATGATGTTGATGATGATAAGTTATATCATCAGCCCGCCCGGATGTCATGCGTTAACAGTTCCGATATTTTGAGGTGCGTCATGCTTATTTTTATATGTACTTAAGTAAATATTCTCATTAGGGACTCATGAGCTCTTACATATAGTTAACTTTTTTTGACATGCCACGTTAGTAATTAAGATGAATATTGAATAATGAATATAACGTATTCAAGAGGAGAAATAACGTTGGTTTCATGATTGATAATATGATATTCACCGGTGTAGATTTGAATGTACGAAACAAGTTATATGACTACATTTTAAAGTGTTTTTTTTTTTTTTTTTTTTTTA
>Ga0041059_1000409_pt1 | contig 31915 bp, 35 predicted proteins | sample AraColnosormetaG_FD_56232 | JGI IMG/M metagenome (GOLD analysis project Ga0041059, IMG submission 56232) | Arabidopsis roots microbial communities from North Carolina, USA - Col MF nosort | ecosystem: Host-associated > Plants > Roots > Unclassified | place: USA: North Carolina | collected...
TCTTTTTTTTTTTTTTTGTCATCAAATAGTACTACATCTGTTTGCATGTAAATTGTATAGTACTACATCAAATTCCTTGTATGTTCTTAGTTTGTTTTTGATACATTTAAAAGGGAATATATATATATATATGTAATTATACTAAGTTCTTAAGATATTCTATTCCCAAAATCTTGATTGGATGATTATTATTATTTTAAAATATTGATAAATTTTGACCATGTAATGGGTAAATTATGAAATGCCTTGGAATTTTACTATTCATCCTACTTTTATTATTATTATTTTTATGAAATATACATATCATTCAATAACATTCCTAATTTTAACATTACAAACCACAATCGTTTGTATCAAACAAAATAGAATGAAAAGGAGGCAAAATACAGATATTTAAAAATTTAGGTTAATTTCCAGAGAATAGATTTTGTGGAGGAGAAATACATGGCATATAGTTCACAGTACAACGTTATGTTTTACATCTAATAGCAACCACCAACATATGATCTCCATCTTCTACATATACATTTTCGCTGCCATTTTAACAAATAAATCTTCAAGTTGGAACTTATTTACAAGAAATGTTATTGACATTTATTATTATCAAATAATTAATATTCTTAATTATTAGCATTTACTTATCTAATATATATCCATCAATTCTAATTACTTTTAAAAAGGAAAAATGTTAGGATTTTATTAACATTATAATTTATTAAAGATAAATAATATAGTTATTTAAAATTTATAAAATATTTAGGATATTTACCGAAAAATGTTTAGAATATATATAATATATGAAATGTATTAAATTAAATAACCATTTCAAAAGAAAACTTTAAATTGAATTGAATTATAAATCTTTTAATAAAAATATTATTAGAACAAAAAAAAAAAAATAATGTTTAATTTACCGAACTAGATTAGATGGAGAGACGGATGTAGAATATTATAATGTATGACTTTTACAACAATTAAATAACCATTTGAAAGAAGATTTTTAAATTAATTTGAATTATATATCTTTTAAATTAAAGTATTATTAAAATAAAATAACAAAAACAAAATGTTTAATTTCAGTGAACGAGTTTAGATGGTAGGACAGATTTGGGTCGATTGTAATACGAGATGATATACCAAGAGTGAAATCTATTAGATATGTTTAGTTTCAGTGAACGAGATTACATGGTAGGACGAGTTTGAGTTGATAGTAATACGAGACGTTATACCATGGGTGAAATCCTAGATATAACAATCAAAATATAATTATATTATCTTAAAAACTTAACAAAATAAATATTATTAATAAAATAAACATAATTAAAATTTAAATTATTTAATAATAATCTAGATTTTAACTTAATGAACTGTACATTATTGTTCCTATATTTTTAAACAGTAAAAATCAAACATAGTAAGAGTTATACATTCAGAAAATACAAAACATTAAAGGCAAAAATGCTTAAAAAATCCCAAACAAATTTTAATTTGGAAGTTTAATACTCAATACTTTTGGATTGAAATAAAAATACATCACTTAATAAATTGTTGCCAAATAAAACACTGTATTTTAATTATTGGTCGAATCGGACATATAAGTTAACAGCCGTTAACAGGCTTAACAAATTAAATTTTTATTTGTAAAAAACCAAAATAGTCCCGCGATATTCAGCGGATTAAAATCTAGTTTCTTGTAAATATTCAATTCAAACCCCCAAAAAATACTTAATTTCTTTCAAAAATGATTTTTCAACATCTTAAATGTGTTTCCACTCTCAAAAACTATCGCTGATCCACTAAATTTCATATCCATCCAAATCCAAGTTTTACTTTTACTTAAAAGCGTAATTTACTAAAATTGGTGACTCCCACTCCCACATTTGATCTTAAACAGCTTTATATTCTCAACTTTCCCCTTTCCATAATTTAAAAATAGATCTTCTTTTACATTGAGAATCAGCATGATTGGAGATGGCTAGTGGGCATAAAATGTTAGGAATAGACCACATAAATAAAGCATAAATCATATAATTATAACAATACCTTTTATTGGTAATTGGCATACACTTTCAAGTTTATATTTGGATTATTTCATTAGCTTTTTTAAAATTAAAATGTAGAAAACCACTTCCTACAATTAGAAGAATTTTATTTTAAAATCTACGACAAAAGAAAATATGTTCCTTTTCAATCATTCTACTTAAATCTTTAGGACCAGGTTTAAACAAACTTCATGTCGGTATGTCTCTCATTGTCAAGATCTGAAGATTTGTTTTTTTTTTTTTTGAAAGAAAGAAAGAAAGAGACAAAACTTCAATAATTTACATTTTTTATTCTAGATGAATAAGGAGTGAAAATTCGGGTAAGCGGGTCGGGTTCAGATAAAATTTGATCGGATACGGATTCTTCGGTTAAAAATGTTTAGGACCCAATAGGATAAATCTAAAATATTGGTTCGATTTTGGTTCAGGTCCAATTGGATTTGGGTTGGTTCGATATAGATTTTCAGGTCTTTTTTTAAACCGATACTCGAATTTTCGGGTAAATACCAGAACTTTCGGATAAAATTTCGGATTTTTGATTAAATTTAAATTTTCGAATAAAAATTCGGGTATATTTGGATTCGGATCGGATTCGAATTCGATTTTTTGGATAAAGAAATTTAGAAGTCAATAAAATAAACCTTCCGGTTGATTTAAGTTCAGATAATTAGATTTTTTGGATAAAGAAATTTAGAAGTCAATAAAATAAACCTTCCGGTTGATTTAGGTTCAGATAATCAGTTCCGGTTTTTTTTGGCCAGGCCTACTGATGAACTGTTATTTTGGTAACTTCTAAATATCAAAACGGTCCTGAATCAGGACTGATAAAACGTTAAAAAAGAAAAAAAAAAGATCTACTCGTCTTCTTTGTTTGTTCGTTACAGTTTTTACAAAAACCGACAGACACTTTATCTCAAGAGACTGGGTCAGGCCTCTGTTCAATCTCTATCAAAATCCCTTTCGACATCATTCATAAACACTGACGAATCAGTGAAACAATATCTCAAACCCAGAAACCAACAATAATTCATAGATTACTACTATACAAAATTCTATATAACTATAATCTGTTCTCTTGTGTGTTTCTCGCGTGGCTTGCGTGTTACTTCATTCATCACTGCTTTAGCTTCTCCTCATATGAATCTCGAGGCAATCCAGTCACTGACTTTTCTCACTCCCCATCTCTAGGGTTTCTCTCTTTCCCTTATTTTATAATTTATTTCATTGAATCTCTGAATTTCATTCTCTTTTGTGGAGTACATTTGTGTAAAGCTTAGATTTTTATTTGGGTTTCAAGCAAACCGAGAAAAGAAACGATTAGATCTCCTTTTTCTGGGTTTGTTCTCAAAGATTTGTTCTGTTTCAGTTCTTCCAATTTGGGGGGATTTTATGTTGGATCCAGTCTCTAAAGGTTCGATTTTGATGTGTTTCCTTGATATGTAATCAGATTTGAATCTTAAAGTTTCTATCTTTATGACTCCTTTCAGGTTAAAACTGTGAGCATTTGGAGTAGCAAAAGTAACAAAGCATGGCAACACTTAAAGACATTGGTGTATCAGCAGGGATAAACATCCTCACTGCATTCATTTTCTTCATAATCTTTGCGTTTTTAAGGCTTCAGCCATTCAACGACAGAGTTTACTTCTCCAAATGGTACCTCAGGGGGTTAAGAAGCAGCCCTGCAAGTGGCGGCGGATTCGCGGGGCGGTTTGTGAATTTGGAGTTGAGATCATACCTCAAGTTCTTGCATTGGATGCCTGAAGCTCTTAAGATGCCTGAGCGTGAGCTGATTGATCATGCTGGTTTAGACTCTGTTGTCTATCTCCGGATTTACTGGCTCGGGTATGAAAAAACTTGAGTCTTATTGAGTCAACCAATTAGTTTAATGTCTCATAAAGCTGAACCATTTTTTGAATGTAGATTATAGAGTAGAGTTTGTTGGTCAAGATTAGATAAAAAAATTATATTTTGAGGCTAATTTTGTCATCAAGAAGAGGAAATTACGTTGACTAAGTCTTTAGAGAGAAGAAGCAATTCTCATGTCTGTCCATTAGATTTGAGTCATTTAGTAGTGAAGATTTTTTCCTTTGTTTTCTTATGTTGCAGGCTTAAGATTTTTGCTCCAATAGCAATGCTTGCTTGGGCAGTTCTTGTACCGGTTAATTGGACAAACAACGAGTTGGAGTTGGCTAAGCATTTTAAGAATGTGACTTCAAGTGATATTGACAAACTAACAATTTCGAATATCCCAGAAGGTTCAAATAGGTTTGTTCCACCAATCTCGAGTGTGTGTGTGTGTGCTTTCAGGTGCTTTAAAATGTTGGTTTGAGGTATAAAATCTCGAGTTACATTGTATTGATTTTTCCAGGTTTTGGGCTCATATCATAATGGCTTATGCCTTTACAATCTGGACTTGTTATATGCTGATGAAGGAGTATGAGACAGTTGCTAACATGAGGCTTCAGTTTCTTGCCTCAGAAGGCCGTCGACCTGACCAGTTCACTGTAAGATTCGTTTCTTATCCCTTGCTTTTAAACTCATAACACAGCTGGTACTGATCTTGTATGTTATGACGTTTTGGCAGGTTCTTGTTAGGAATGTACCTCCGGACCCAGACGAAACTGTGAGTGAGCTTGTGGAGCATTTTTTCCTAGTTAATCACCCTGATAACTACCTCACACATCAGGTAAATTTTCTCATTAAACGGCTTGAACTTTTCATATGTATTTCTATGGTGTTTTTACACTTCTTGAATCAATATTTAGGTTGTATGCAATGCAAACAAGCTCGCGGATTTGGTTAGTAAAAAGACGAAGCTGCAGAACTGGCTTGACTATTATCAGCTCAAATACACTAGAAATAATTCTCAGATCAGACCTATAACGAAGGTACTTACAGTGTTAAACGTGATGGTTCTGATGTTCTGTTAAGTAATAACTGTCTTCTCGCATCGTCTTAACAAACTCAGCTTGGGTGCCTTGGCTTGTGTGGACAAAAAGTTGACGCAATCGAACATTACATTGCTGAAGTAGATAAAACATCAAAAGAGGTCAGCTTTGTGGTCTGTCTGGTTTCCATTTGTGTGCCATATGCTTAATGTTCCTTTTTTGGTTTAAAATCTGCATTGTTTGTAGATTGCTGAAGAGAGAGAGAATGTGGTGAATGATCAAAAGTCAGTCATGCCAGCATCTTTTGTCTCTTTCAAAACCCGTTGGGCTGCTGCTGTTTGCGCTCAGACCACGCAGACCCGAAACCCAACTGAATGGTTAACCGAATGGGCTGCAGAGCCGCGTGATATATATTGGCCAAACCTAGCGATTCCATATGTTTCTTTGACTGTGAGAAGATTGGTTATGAATGTAGCCTTCTTCTTCCTTACCTTCTTTTTCATCATCCCTATCGCGTTTGTACAATCTCTTGCTACCATTGAAGGAATTGAGAAAGTTGCACCGTTCTTGAAAGTCATTATCGAAAAGTGAGTTCTCTTGTTCTCTAAAATTGTTCCATTCTTCATGACATTAAATATGAGGAACATTTTGACTAACAGTGGACCTTTTTGTTCACAGAGATTTCATAAAATCGCTGATACAAGGTTTGCTAGCCGGTATTGCGTTGAAGCTTTTCCTCATCTTTCTGCCAGCCATACTGATGACCATGTCCAAATTTGAAGGCTTTACTTCAGTTTCATTCTTAGAAAGACGATCCGCGTCTAGATATTACATCTTTAACTTAGTGAACGTCTTTCTTGGAAGTGTTATCGCTGGAGCTGCGTTTGAGCAGCTTAACTCTTTCCTCAATCAATCGCCTAATCAGTACGTGACTCTCTATCTCTGTTAATCTTTCGTTCTTTTTGGGTTACAGGCTTTTCTAAGGACTCTTCTTTTTAAAAATCTGTGCAGAATCCCTAAGACTATTGGCATGGCGATACCGATGAAAGCAACCTTCTTTATCACATATATAATGGTTGATGGTTGGGCAGGAGTTGCAGGAGAGATTCTTATGTTGAAACCTCTCATTATATACCACCTCAAAAACGCATTCTTGGTGAAAACAGAGAAAGACAGAGAGGAAGCAATGAACCCGGGAAGCATCGGTTTCAACACTGGAGAGCCTCAGATACAGCTTTACTTCCTTCTTGGTCTTGTCTATGCTCCTGTGACACCAATGCTTCTTCCTTTTATCTTAGTCTTTTTCGCTCTTGCTTATGTCGTATACCGCCATCAGGTAAATGTAGTTTCTTTCTCTCCTAAATTTGATGAAACTGGCTAGTTTGATAACTTGAACCTTCTGTTTATTTGTTTTCTTATTCTCAGATCATAAATGTGTATAATCAAGAGTATGAGAGCGCTGCTGCGTTTTGGCCGGATGTTCATGGACGGGTTATAACGGCATTGATCATATCTCAGTTGCTTCTGATGGGTTTGTTAGGTACAAAACATGCCGCTTCAGCTGCTCCGTTTCTCATTGCTCTTCCTGTGATTACTATCGGTTTCCACCGCTTCTGTAAAGGCCGTTTCGAACCTGCCTTTGTCCGTTACCCCTTACAGGTCAGTTTCTTCTACGTTATCTAGATTTATTATTTCTGTTTAGTTCGATTTTTGTCACTGTTTGGATCGGTTTTACGAGCCCCAGAAATGGCAAAATGTTGATTATTTTACAGGAAGCTATGATGAAAGATACATTGGAAAGAGCAAGAGAGCCAAATCTGAACCTGAAAGGTTACTTGCAAGACGCTTATATTCATCCGGTTTTTAAAGGCGGTGATAATGATGACGACGGTGACATGATCGGAAAATTGGAGAATGAAGTCATCATAGTGCCAACAAAACGCCAATCGCGGAGGAACACTCCTGCACCGAGCAGAATCAGCGGTGAATCGTCTCCATCTTTGGCCGTTATTAACGGTAAAGAAGTCTAGTTTAACGGTTTCAATTCAGTAAAAGCATCTGCATACGATTTAAGTATGAATATAGTTCGTGTATGTATGTACTTTTATGTGTACATAGAGAGGTTTGTGTTTTTGCTTAGACGTTGTTGATGGGTTTTAATTGTTGAAGTATTGAAGTTTCAGGGTATTTTTAGAATAATATCATTTTAATTGGGTGTTTTTCAAACAATGAATTTGTGGCAATCTTGCCAAACAAAAATATACGAAATGGTCGAATAGTTGAGGCGGTTAGGGCGGACAAATTCATTTGCGATTTAAACCATTTTTGTGTACCTTTCATAAACTATATAAGCCATGCTAGTGTAGGTTGAAAAAGATAGAACAAGTTGAACTACAGACCGGTTTTACTTAAAGTTAGTCCGTGGTGGTTTATTGTCCGATTCAAAAATAGAGTGGTTTAGTCGATTAACGGATTAGTCTGTTTTCTCATGTCATCCATTGAAAGCCGAAGAGTTTGTAGAAGTAAACAAAAAGATATAAACAATAATAAAACAAGAATTGCATAATTTTGTATTCAACAGAAATTATAAAAAAACTTATAGAAAGCCACATTACAGTACAAGAAATCATTCTTATATCTAATAATAGGAGAAGTACATGATTTTTCATCCCAAAAAAAAAAAAGAGGTACATGATTTACACCTCGTCGATATCCTAACGATTAAAAAACTGTAACTACTGATTTTACTACAGTATATATGTATCGACAACATAACAATGTCGTGACTTATATACTGTTGAGCTCCTAAGAAAAAAATAACGCTATTATTGATTTCACAATAGTAGCAATCTCAACTCCATAGCGAATGACGTAGAGAAATGTAACCAAGACATTTTTTCAGAAACTATGATCGATATATTTCAAGAAAGGTAGACAAAAAGTGAGAGGCTATTATGTGAATGAAGTAAAAAAGTAGAACTATTGAGGCTAATTTATAGAGAATGAATTGTAAATAAGCAATGCGATGGGCTGCAAACTCTTCTCGTAAATCTGCAAATTTATTAAGACAGTGCACCTAAATATTAATGAAGAGAGTTAATGAATCAATAAATTTGAACATCGTGACTTGTTAAGTTTGGTGAGAGGGGAATAAGGAACGTTCTATATGTAAAGCAATGATAATTAAGAGTTAAGGAGTTCATAGTTCATGTTTTTCTCTAGTTTGGACTTGAGTCCAAAATCCAAATTAATCCAAAACAATGTTGAGCCTAAACTGTCCCAAGACTCCCAACAACTCAGGAAGCTCTTGCTGTTTTCCTTTTAATCATTGTGATATTACATTCTTGATCGTCCCACAGGGAAAATATTTTAGCCGTTAGACCAAATGATAAAAAACTGTAACTGTTGATGGGAACGGCGTCGTTTCGCTAACCTTCGTTTTAACTGATCTCAATTCTCAAGGTTCAAAAGAGTACACACACACTTATCTCAATTATCCACTGAAACATTCGTCTCCGGCGAAACAAAACCAGAATGAGCTCTCATCATCAAATCCTCCAAATTCGTTCTGACCCATTTGTTCTATCACACTGTTGCCGCCACACACGCCTCACCAGCTCTCTTACGCTTCAATCTCCTCTAAAGCAGCCCTTTTCATGTCTCCCTTTCCGTTGGCGCCGCTCTTATCGCGGCGGAGTCAGGAGCTCAACGACGGAGACTCATGGTAGCAAAAAAGAAGCTTTGGTGTCGGAAACGGCGACTACATCGATTGAATTGAAAAGGGTCTATCCATTTCACGAAATTGAACCCAAGTGGCAACGTTATTGGGAAGATAACCGAATTTTCCGGACACCAGACGATGTTGATACTTCGAAACCTAAGTTCTACGTCCTCGACATGTTTCCATATCCAAGGTCTCTTCCTTTTAATACTGATTATGTAGAAAGTTCACAGATTTGGCTATTCCAGCTTAAAGAAATGAACTTTGTGGTTTTGAGAAGTTTCCATTGATTTCAGTAGCATCCTTGGTTAGGATTTTGAATAGATGATAGGTTTTCAGATTTTGGGTTTTGTGGAAAAGATGAAATTTTTGTGTGTGTTTTGTGGTTTGTTCTTCAGTGGAGCAGGATTACATGTGGGACATCCATTGGGTTATACAGCAACTGATATTCTAGCGAGGCTTAGGCGTATGCAAGGTTACAATGTGTTGCATCCTATGGGTTGGGATGCTTTTGGATTGCCTGCTGAACAATATGCTATTGAGGTCCATTTTTTTTCTCTGTTCTCAAGTCATTATGTATGGATGTTTTTGTTGATAAAATTTGTGTCCTTAGTATTTGTAATCTGCATTGCAGACAGGAACCCATCCGAAAACTACGACATTGAAGAACATTGACCGCTTTCGATTGCAGGTGATATATTTCTTTCAATCTAGCACTAGCCTAGAAAAGTTACTATTCTCTTCTATTCATCATTTCCCTAACAGAAGAAATTTCTCAGTTTTGTTATCGGTTTCGTTGTGAGAAATTTATGCTTGTTTCATGGTTTAGGATTACTGATCCTTGAAGATTATGCAAAAGCCATTACTTTGGACTGTTTTGCTTAGGTCTTACCATGGGAGTAAAGATCTGGGGACCTTAACAATTGTAGTTCTTTTGTTTGTTTGCAGCTCAAATCATTGGGCTTCTCATACGATTGGGACCGTGAACTTTCTACAACAGAGCCAGACTACTACAAATGGACACAATGGATCTTTCTTCAGCTTTATAAGAAAGGTTTGGCATATCAGGTCAACAAAATCAATGTCTAGTTCACATGTTAAAACCGTGCATTTGTGTATAGAAAAGTTCTTTGAAAGATTGTAAACTCAGGCTGAAGTACCGGTCAATTGGTGCCCGGCTCTTGGTACTGTTTTGGCCAATGAAGAAGTGGTGGATGGTGTTAGTGAGCGTGGTGGCCACCCGGTTATAAGAAAGGTACTATCTATTACCATCTGGGAATATTATGTCGTTTTTCCCCTTTCGAAATCTGTATTTCCTCTGTTTTGAAAATTCTCATGAATTTTACAGTGACATTGTTTATTACCAAGCAGCCGATGAGGCAATGGATGCTGAAGATTACTGCGTACGCTGATCGTCTTCTAGAAGATTTGGACGAGCTTGAGTGGCCTGAAAGTATAAAGGAAATGCAAAGAAACTGGATAGGAAGATCCGAAGGAGCTGAGTTGAACTTTTCAATTCTTGATGGGGAAGGCCGAGAAACTGACAAAGAGATTACAGTGTACACCACGAGGCCAGATACACTTTTTGGAGCAACGTATGCTTAAAGGATTAATTATATATTCAACATCTGAAATCTTGATCTTGATTGTCTTAATATGATATTTGCTTCCATTCGCAGTTACATGGTTGTGGCACCAGAGCATCAGTTGTTGTCTTACTTTGTAACCGCAGAACAGAAACAGCAAGTAAGAGTTTTTTCTTCTTTCGATTATTCAACTTGCCTTTCAGATTTTCATGAGTTCTCTCTTATGGTTGCAGGTTGAGGAATACAAAGATTTCGCTTCGAGGAAAAGTGATCTTGAGAGAACAGAACTTCAGAAGGACAAGACGGGCGTATTTACGGGATGTTATGCGAAAAATCCAGCTAATGGAGATGCTATTCCCATATGGGTAGCTGATTATGTTCTAGCTAGGTTAGTTTGGTCTAACTGTTTACATTGCCTTGAAATGAATTTGTGTGAAACAGAGAACGTTGTTATATGTGACAGTTATGGAACCGGAGCAATCATGGCGGTCCCAGCTCATGATACTCGGGATAATGAGTTTGCGTTGAAGTATAACATTCCCATCAAGTGGGTAGTGAGAAATGAGGCAAATTCAAGTGATGATGCTAAGCAGGTTTATCCCGGATTGGGCATTATTGAAAATTCTTCAACTTTAGAAACAGGACTTGACATAAATCAACTATCTAGCAAAGAAGCTGCTTTAAAAGTTATTGAATGGGCTGAGAGAACTGGCAATGGAAAGAAAAAGGTTCATCTTCATGTCTTTCTCATTTGGATTATGTAAAAAGTGTTCTACTTTTCTTACACAAAAGGTTTTTGGCAGGTAAATTACAAGTTGAGGGATTGGCTATTTGCACGGCAGCGTTACTGGGGTGAACCTATCCCGATTTTAATTTTGGATGAGTCTGGTGAAACTATTGCTATTTCAGAATCTGAACTGCCCCTCACTTTGCCTGAGTTAAATGATTTTACGCCCACTGGAACAGGGGAACCACCACTGTCAAAAGCAGTTTCATGGGTATGTTTTGCGGTTAATATGATTAGTTTTTGGGTATGCCTATGCCATGGACATTTTGGTTATGATCGATGACTTTGCAGGTGAACACTGTAGATCCTTCAACAGGAAAACCTGCCAAAAGAGAAACAAGCACTATGCCACAATGGGCTGGGTCTTGCTGGTAGATATTTACCCTTCTTAATTCTTGTATATAACCTCCTCATTACAAAAAATGTATCTCCCATTTGAGAATCCTTGATGCTCTCTCATAGTGATGGTTCTAGGATAGGCCGAATTCGATCTTGAACCTTGTTGAATATAGTACCCAGTGTGTTGTTGAAGGATGTTGATTTTAATACTGAGAAACTGAACAAAATTACATGATTTTTCAGGTACTATCTGAGATTCATGGACCCGAAAAACCCTGAAGCATTAGTTGACAAGGAAAAAGAAAAGTGAGAGCATTTCAGAATGCAATCATTATGTGCCATCTTTGGCCAGATCTTTAAGTTTTTATTTTGGTGTGGCAGATACTGGAGCCCAGTAGATGTATATGTTGGTGGTGCTGAGCATGCTGTTTTACATTTACTATACTCGAGGTTTTGGCACAAGGTGTGTATCCTTTGAAACCTCCCTTTCTTTAAGTTATATTGTGATCTAACTACAAATTTTGTTACTGCATCATTCCAGGTACTTTATGACATTGGTGTTGTGTCTACGAAAGAACCATTCAAATGTGTCATAAATCAAGGAATCATCCTTGGGGAAGTAAGTCGTCTTTTGCACCGCCTTTTTCAAATTTACTCATTCCGTTGAATGTTTTCTGCTTAATTGTTTTACTTTTGCAGGTCCAATATACAGCTTGGAAAGATCAAGAAGGAAATTATGTATCTGCAGATACTGAAGAACGGTTAAATGAACATCAACAAGTGACAATCCCGGAAGAAAAAGTATGAATCTTCATTCTCATTCACTAAAACTGATAAGCTCTCCAGTGTTTTTAATCTTATGATCTTTAATGGTCTAGGTTATCAAGTCCGGAGATCATTTTGTTCTGAAGGAGGATCCTAGCATTCGTCTGATTCCACGCGTTTATAAAATGAGCAAAAGTAGAGGAAATGTCGTAAATCCTGATGATGTTGTATTAGAGTATGGTGCAGATTCTCTACGTTTGTATGAGATGTTCATGGGACCATTTAGGTATATCTCAATCCCAAATTTGTTTTTTCGGGTTTTCTCGCTTTCTCAATGTTTATATCTGCCTTCATTTCCTTCTACTAGGGACTCAAAAACTTGGAACACGAGTGGGATTGAAGGTGTGCATCGTTTCTTGGCAAGAACTTGGAGACTAGTCATTGGTTTGCCTCAGTCTGATGGTTCTTTCAAAGATGGAACCTTAGTAACTGATGACGAACCAACCCTTGAACAACTCCGAACTCTTCATAAATGCATTGCAAAGGTCATCTCATCCCCTTATGATCTCTTTGCGGTTTGTTTACATCTTACTTAAAATAGGTATGTAAAATCTGCAGGTGACAGAGGAAATCGAGAGTACACGATTCAACACGGGAATTTCAGGGATGATGGAGTTTGTTAATGCGGCATATAAGGTTAGTCTTAGACTCTTATATCGGTCAGCTTTGTGTTTTCACTTTACAAGTACTGATCTTTTCTCCGGTTTCTTCTTTTACTTTGACAGTGGAATAATCAACCTAGAGGAATCATTGAGCCTTTTGTTCTTTTGCTCTCACCTTACGCGCCTCACATGGCTGAAGAGCTTTGGTCGCGGTTAGGCCATCCAAATTCTCTGGCCTATGAAAGCTTCCCTAAGGTAGAGATAGTAAACTGAACATATAAACACAACACAGGAAGGTGTTTTGCGGTACTGATTGTTGTGGTATTTGTGCAGGCAAACCCGGATTACTTAAAGAACACAACTATTGTTCTTCCAGTTCAGATAAACGGCAAGACAAGAGGCACCATAGAGGTTGAAGAAGGATGCTCTGAAGATGATGCTTTTGTTCTAGCTTCACAGGACGACAAACTCAGGAAATATCTAGATGGACAATCAATCAAGAAGCGAATCTATGTGCCTGGGAAGATCCTCAACGTTATCCTAGACCGGACTAATGTCAAGGTCACTACAAAGTAGGATTTAGAAAGAAGAAACAATTACAAAACCTGTCAAATGAACAAAATTTTATCTCTATTGAGAGTTTCCATTATATAGAAAAAGATTCTTTTAGAAGCAAAAGATCTGTTCTTAGATAACATCAGAAGCAACAGTTCCTTCTTTCCATCCTCCTTGCCGAGCTCGAAGCTCCCACATGTAAGAAAGTCTTCTCTGTTCATCTAGAGCTGCTTCTGCTTTCTCTCTTGCTAGCTCACATGTTTCCATCCCCATACTGCATTTATCAGCCTCTTTCTGATACTGAGACGCCGCTTTCTTAGCATCTAGCAGCAACCTATCTGCACGCCATTCGTCTTCTTGAGCTTGTGCTTCTCTTAGCTTCAGCTCTTCAGCTACCATTTCAGTAAAACTACTCTCGCTCTCTTCACTCCCTTCCTCGTGCCTCATGCAATCTTGGCAATGAAACAAGATCCAACCAAAATGCACGTGAAATCTGCGACGTTTTAGCATTCTTACTAAATATATAAAAAGTTATTACCAGAAAAATACTCACCTAAGAAACTGTGATTGCTTAATCCTGCAGAAGAAACATTGAATCAAACGTTTCAAAAGTTGGGTTTTGTGACCAGGGAAAGAAGAAAGGAAAGACAACGATAATGATGATGATTACCGTCGGGAATGGAGAGGAGAGGCTGAGAAGAACAATCACATACACAAGGAGGACAAGAGGAGTGGAGAGAATCTGCAATGGTCTCATTGAGATGCCAATACAGAGACGGTCCTGCAATATATGCGACAATACACAGTCCCATTACCACTGTTACCACCTTCGCCGTCTTCTTCTGCCTTCTGGTCATCTCTCTCTATTTCTTTCTCTCTGCAAATTAATGGTGTCTTCTCTTTTGTTTGAATCTTAGAAGATTCTCAGTAACTGTTCTCCTTGAAATGTCCCCCAAGTATTGGATCCTTTCAAGACTTCACGCATCATTAGATCCTATTTTTAGCAGATGCTTTGCAATTATAAAATTTATGTCATAATTCTGTTTGACACTAATTATTTGAACCAAACTGCATCATTTCCCTGCTAAGAAGTTTTAATAGAGACACTGTATCATCTGAATGTGATGTATGATTCATGAAAAATGTTGTGGTTTTCCCGTTCATCTCGATTTTGCTCCATCCCGGGAGCTTTTTCAAGCCGAGAGACCTCATCTGATTCCATGATTCACTCACATCGTCCCATCTCTTCATCGCAGCAAAAGAATGTCCTAGTTTTACGTAATGTCCAGCGTCCCCTGGCTTCAACTCGATCATATCCTCACAAATTATATCTTCGACCTCTGTTTTCCCATTTGCACGGCAAGCATCGAGTATTATACCCAAGACATCAATCGAAGGTCTGGTAAAGTTCTCTTTGTAGAACTTGAATGCGTCTTCTATTCTTTTAGCTCTACATAGAAGATCAACCACACAAGCAAGGTGTTCGTGATTCGGTTCAACACCAAAATCTCTGACCATTGAACTGAATATTTTCAAACCTTGTTGAACCATTCCATTATGGCTGCAAGATGAGAGAACTGCAAGAAATATCACGTGGTTCGGCTCCATTCCAGAGTGAAGAAACTCTGAGTAAATTTCCAAAGCAATATCCCCTTTACCATGAAAACCATACCCTGCAATGAGTATGCCCCATGAAACAACATCTTTCCACGAGATCGAATCGAAACACCTCTGTGCAGCTTCTAAGTAGCCACATTTCGAATACATATCAACTAGAGCTGTATCAACCAAGGAACATGGCCTGATAAAGCTTCTGATTACAATACAGTGGATCAGTTTCCCTACAGGGAGAGCTCCAGCAGATGAACAGGCTTGTAAAAGTGAGACAACAGTAAATGAATCAACTTGTTGCACGGTTTTGAACTTCATTTCTTCAAACAATAACAAGGCCTTACACAGATCTACGTTCTGGGCATATCCGGAGATAATCGCATTCCACGAAACTAAGTCTCTTTCATTCATCCGTTCAAAGATAACTAAACTTTTATCCAAATGACCGCACTTTGCATACATTGTGATCAAAGAGTTCAACGCAGGAGTGTCTAGTGTATATCCATGCCTCAGTACATAGCCATGGACTGAAGCGCCAAGATCAAAGGAACCCAATTGAGCACAAGATGCTACAACACTAGCTATTGCTTCACTCGACAGGTCTGATCCTGATTGTAACATTTCCGAGAAAACAATCAGTGCCTTTTCTGCTCTACCCAACCGCATAAGTCCTGATATCATGACTGTCCAGCAAACAACATCCTTATTGGGAATCGTTTCGAGTACCCGATATGAAGCTTCCTCCTTTCCACACTTCAAGTACATTGTTATCAATGCCGTCTTGAGATGCATATCTACATCAAAACCAGTTTTTACAATTTGGCAGTGCAACATTCTTCCCATTTCAAGATCACACATTGTTCCACTCACTGAAAGTGATGCTCCAAATGTCTGCTGATCAGGTCTTAAACCATCACCTCTCATTCTGTACAAAAGCTTCAAGATTTCAGACATATTACCAACAGAAGCATACCCTGAAATCATTGTGTTCCATGAAACCATATCTCGTTGCTCCATCTGATCAAATAAATCCTTAGCATCTCCAACATGATCACACTTGCAATACAAATTCAACATAGAGTTCATCACAGCTATATCACAATCAAAACCATAAATCACAGCAAAGTCATGTAAACACTGTAACTGCGTAATCTCTAAAACCCCACTCAACATTTCCAACAACGTAACCGGACCCGGTTTGATCCCCTGAAATCTCATCTCGTTCACCAACGAACAAGCTTCTCCAACAATTCCAGCGCGTGAGTAACACCCAATCATCGCAGTCCAGTGCACCACATCTCTCTCACGCATTTCCTCGAACACTTTCCGAGCATGAGCCAAGAGTCCAAATTTCGCATAAAGATTGACCAATGAAGATGATATGTAGAAATCTGAAGAGAACCCATTAACGAGAACCTGCTGGTGAATCGAGAGACCAAAAGAGAGGCGCTGAAGAGAAGCACAAGCTTTGAGAAGACTAGGGAAAGTAAAAGTATCAGGTAAGAGTTTATTGGCGAGCATGGAAGAGAATGTTGAGAGAACTTGCTTGTGATCGCCATGAGATGATAAATGGTTAATGTGAGAGTTGAAGTACTTGGTGGAGTTCAACACAGACGAAGTTCTGATCATAGCTCCATGGTTACAATTACAATGAAATCGTCTCCATATCAATCTTATTACAGTCACAGAAGAAGATATTGTATTTGTGTAATGGTTTACTTATCAGGTTTATATCAACCCGAACCAAACTAAACCAAACCGAACCAAACCAAAATTTCAAACTATTTTTAATTACGAATTATTATTACTCTTCGGAGTAGGAGGTAACTAAAAACCCTAAAGTCAAAAAACCAAACCGCACCTATCGATGTCGGAACTTCCAGAGGATATCGTGGAGGAGATACGATCTACTTGCAAAACATGGAACCATTTATTCAACGATACAAGATTCGCAAAAAAGCACTTCGATAAAGCCGTAAGACAATATCTAGCTCTCACGATCACAAAGGAATTTAGGGTTTATTTGTTGAACTTTAATCTCTATGGATGTAACAGGTGAACTTAGCATAATCAATTCTCATTCTTATTTAAACTTAGCTGATATAGAGGAAGTTTTGCACTACGATGGCTTATTGTTATGTACCATTATGAGAGGTTGCCCTAGACTCGTAGTTTGGAACCCGTGTACTGGTCAAACCAAGTGGATTCAAATCAATTCAAGTTGCTACTACGGATATGCTCTTGGATCTTGGCAAGACAAGGAATTCAGAAATAATAATAGCTACAAAATATTGAGCTATAATTATTTTGATATTCACAAGCAAAACTTCGCTGTGACATAAAGTCTAATTCATGGAGGAATCTTGACGTCACTCCGGACTGTCGCTTAGTGAATGCTAGTCTTTACAGCGTATCTTTGAAAGGAAGGACTTACTAATTTGCTGCTCCATTGACAACCATCTTTCGGAAGAGACACACCTCGGCTTAGTCAGTTTTGATTATAAAACAGAGAGATTTGAACGTATGTGTCTTCCGTCGTGTCACATAGCAACTATGTTGGGAACTTTGGCTCTCTCCGTTGTTAAAGAAGAAAAACTTATTGTGTTATTACATGGCGCAAATACATCAAAGACAGAAATATGGCTAACAAATAAGATTGATGAGACCAAAGTGGTGTCGTGGAGCATGGTCTTAGCAATGGATCACCTTGAGTTTGATATTTGGTCTAACGTAAGGCTTATTTTTGACGAGGAGAAGAGATTCGGTGTGTGTTGTAATCGGAAACGTAGGGTCAAGAATGGCAAGATTCACTGTGAATGCATAGTACACATAATTGAGGAGGATAATAAAGTGACAAAAGTGGATTTTGCAGCATCTAAGTTGTCATATCTGCCACTTTTGTTCAATTATGTTCCAAGTTTGGTTCAAATCCAGTGACTTTGGAGCTTGGAGGCAACATATAAAGAGGCATGTGAATCGTTACTCTATCTTTTGTAGTTTTCTTTATTTATTCTGGCCATGCCCTTTGAACAATTTATAGATCGACATTCACTTAGGAAGTTTTATTATTTAACGTCTCAACTACCATACGTAGCTAACATACGTTAAATTCATGTTTTCTTATATATAAAACTGTGAAGAATATGATGACTTGAAGTTCAAGAAAGGTTTCAAATGTTTAAAGCAAAGATCCGTTGAGACTTAACTCAGGTGAAGTAAATCAAACCCTGGTTGAGTTAGCTTTTGGATCACATTCATGGTGAACCGGCAAAAGGAAAATTGCCGCCACTCAGCCATAGAGGACAAGTTTGTCTGTATGTGGTGCTAGCTGTTAAGGAGTGCTTTAACAGACGCGGTTTCAAGACTGTACCTTTGGCGTTTCCATGGTGCAAGAGTGTCCGCGTCAGCACAAGGGAGCCCTAGTTATATTCAGTATAAAAGAGGTGCTCTAGGTTATTAAGAGATGTAGAGAGAACTAAGGCGGCTGAGAGATATTAGAAACTTGTTATTATCATAAGCTTGTAACAGAGTTTCTTAGGTCTAGGAGAGTGATATAGAGTGAGCTTGAATACTAGTGAAGGGTATCGAGTGGTCACTTGTAATTCTCCTTGTAAACACTATCTCTGATTTAGTGGATTCCGAGAACAGTCTCGTCCCAGACGTAGCATCTATTGATGTGAACTGGGTTACCAAACTTGCTGTGTGTTCTCTGTTTCTGTTCTTGCACTCTCATTGTTCTTATTTTCGGGTCTACTTGTGTTCTGTTCTCAACACTGTTGTAACAACGACAATTTTCTTGCTTGTGGTGTTGTGTTTGGTTTGTTCTCAAGAAAAGTCGACGTTTTGAGTGATCAAATCCTTACAGATTGGTATTAGAGGTTTGGTTACAGTCCGTTTGTGGTTCCGCAGTGTTAACAAACGGTTAAACCATGTCTGGAGCAAGGATATAGGTTGAGAAGTTCGATGGTCGTGGAGATTACACGATGGGGAAAGAGAAGCTCATAGCTCACAGTGATATGTTGGGCTTGAGTTCTGTTCTAAGAGAAGCTGAGACGCCGATGGGGAAAGATAGAGATTCAGAGAAATCTGATGAAGAAGAGAAAGAAGAATGTGAAAAGGTGGAAGCTTTTGAAGAGAAAAAGAGGAAAACTAGAAGCACCATCGTTTTGAGTGTTTCAGATAGGGTTTTGGAAGCCTCGGATAGGCTCTACATGTCTAAAGCTCTCCCAAACCAGATATATCTGAAGCAGAAGCTCTATAGATTCAAGATGTCTGAGAATCTGTCTATGGAAGGTAATATCGATGAATTTCTTCATATAGTAGCAGATTTAGAGAACTTAAATGTTTTAGTCTCTGATGAGGATCAAACCATATTGTTGTTGATGTCACTTCCTAAGTCGTTTGATCAGTTGAAGGATACTTTGCAATATAGCTCTGGTAAGACTGTATTGACACTTGATGAAGTTACTGCTGCCATTTATTCTAAAGAGTTAGAGTTTGGGTCAGTTAAGAAAAGTATTAAAGGTCAAGCGGAGGGTCTGTATGTCAAGGATAAGGCAAACAATAGAGGAAGGAGTGAACATAAGGAAAAGGGGAAAGGAAAGAGGTCTAAGTCTAAGTCTAAGTCTAAATGAGGATGTTGGATCTGTGGAGAAGATGGCCATCTCAAGTCTACATGTCCCAACAAGAACAAGCCTCAGTTCAAGAATCAGGGAAACAACAAAGGAAATCCTCAGGAGGATAAGGAAATCTTGTTGAAGCCTCAGTAAAATTTTGTTGAAGCTGCAGGAATGTTTGTGTCAGAAGCTTTATCCTCCACTGACATTCATTTGGAAGATGAGTGGATAATGGATACAGGTTGCAGCTACCACATGACCCATAAGAGGGAATGGCTTGAAGATTTTGATGAAGAAGCAGGATGTTCAGTTCGAATGGGAAACAAGACTATCTCACGAGTCAAAGGAGTTGGTACAGTCAGGATTGCGAATGACAATGGTCTCACTGTAACATTACAGAATGTGAGATACATTTCGGATATGGATCGAATATTTTTATCTTTGGGAACTTTTGAAAAGGCGGGTCGTAAGTTTGAATCAGAAAATGATATGTTGAGAGTTAATGCTGGTGAACAAGTTCTGTTGGAGGGAAGAAGGTATGATACGCTCTACATACTCCATGGGAAGCCTGCAACTGATGAATCACTTGCAGTAGCTAAAGCAAATGATGACATTGTGTTATGGCATAGAAGGCTATGTCATATGAGTCAGAAAAACATGAGCTTGCTAGTTAAGAAAGGATTTCTTGATAAGAAGAAGGTGTCAATGCTTGATACGTGTGAAGATTGCATCTATGGAAAAGCTAAGAAGATTGGTTTCAACTTCGCTCAGCATGACACTAAAGAGAAGCTTGAGTATGTTCATTATGACCTGTGGGGAGCACCTACAATGCCAATGGCATTAGGGAACTGCCAATACTTTATATCATTCATTGATGACCATACAAGGAAGGTATGTGTGTATTTCCTGAAAACAAAAGATGAAGCCTTTGAGAAGTTTGTAAGTTGGATCAGTTTGGTGGAGAACCAAAGTGGTAACAGAGTTAAAACTCTGAGAACAGACAATGGTCTGGAGTTCTGTAACCGGATGTTTGATGGGTTTTGCGAAGAGAGAGGTATCCAGAGGCATAGAACCTGCCCATACACGCCACAACAAAACGGAGTTGTTGAACGCATGAACAGAACTATCATGGAGAGAGTGAGAAGTATGTTATGTGACTCAAGACTGCCTAAAAGATTTTGGGCTGAAGCTACACATACTGCAGTGCTACTCATCAATAAGACTCCTTGCTCTGCGAATAACTTTGAGTTTCCGGACAAGAGATGGTCTGGAAAAGCACCAATATACAGCTACTTGAGAAGGTATGGTTGTGTTACATTCGTTCAAACTGATGATGGGAAGTTGAATCTGAGGGCAAAGAAGGGAGTCCTTATTGGATATCCAAGTGGTGTAAAGGGTTACAAAGTTTGGCTGATTGAAGAAAGGAAGTGTGTAGTGAGCAGGAATGTGATTTTTCAGGAGAATGCAGTGTACAAGGATCTAATGCAGAGAAAATAACAATTTCTCTATGAAGAAGATGACCACAATGGGTCATACATTGACTTAGATCTCGAAGCTGAAAGAGATATCAGCTCAGGTGGAGAATAATCACAAGCTCAAGTCACACCTGCTACAAGAGGCTCAATGACTAGTACACCACCAAGAAATGAAACTGATGATATTGAAGAGACTGATGTACATTAATCTCCTCTTAGTTCTCATCTGGTGCGAGATAGAGAAAGAAGAGTAATCAGAGCACCAAGAAGATTTGATGATGAGGACTATTTTGCAGAAACTCTATACACAACAGAAGATGGTGATGCAATAGAACCGGCAGATTACAAAGAAGCTGTCAGAGATGAAAACTAGGACAAGTGGAAACTTGCTATGAATGAAGAAATTGAGTCTCAACTGAAGAATGATACTTGGATTATAGTCACAAGACCTGAGAAACAAAGAATCATTGTGAGCAGATGGATATACAAGTATAGGCAAGGTATTCCTGGAGTTGAAGAACCAAGGTTCAAGGCAAGACTTGTCGCCAAAGGTATGCTCAAAGAGAAGGCGTGGACTATCTTGAGATCTTTGCACCGGTAGTGAAACACGTTTCAATCCGAATCCTACTTTCAATAGTGGCTCAAAAAAATCTTGAACTGGAGCAACTGGATGTCGAAACAGCGTTTTTCCATGGGGAATTGAAAGAGAAGATCTACATGATGCCGCCTGAAGGATTTGAATCCTTATTCAAAGAGAATGAGGTATGTCTTCTTAACAAGTCTTTGTACGGTCTTAAGCAAGCACCTAGACAGTGGAATGAAAAATTTGATCATTACATGACTGAAATTGGTTTCAAGAGAAGTGATTATGATAGTTGTTCCACCATGTATTTGTTGTTATATGTGTATGATATGCTTGTGGCGGCAAATAACATGCAAGCCATAGACGCATTAAAGAAAGAGCTGAGTAATAAGTTGGAGATGAAGGATCTCGGAGCAACTAAAAAGATCCTTGGTATTGAAATCATCAGAGATCGTTAAGCTGGTGTTTTGTGGCTGTCTCAAGAGAGTTACTTGAACAAAGTACTCAAGACATTCAACATGGTGGAAGCAAAACCAGCATTGACTCCGCTGGGAGCTCACTTGAAGATGAAATCTGCAACTGAAGAGAAACTGAGCGAAGAAGAAAAGTATATGAAGTCAGCTCCATACTCAAGCGCTGTAGGGAGAATCATGTATGCCATGATTGGTACCCGTCCTGACTTAGCCTATCCTATAGGCGTTGTTAGCAGATTCATGAGCCAGCCTGCAAAAGAACATTGGTTAGGTGTGAAGTGGAAACTAAGGTACATCAAAGGAACGTTGAACACAAGGTTGTGTTACAAGAAGAATTCAGACTTAAGTATATGTGGTTATTGCGATGCAGACTACGCAGCTGATCTAGACAAGAGGAGATCTACATGGTTATTTTATATATGGCGGGATTAGTTTTACTCTTTTGTTTTATATTCCTTGATCCAACACCGCAGTCTCTGCAGAACATAAGCTTTACTCTCTCTTTTTTTTGTCAACTTATAAATTTATGACTTAACTTTTGGGTAAGTCAATAAAGACCAAAAAAAGACATACTTAGTTGAAAAAAGGGAATCTACACTATCTGACCATAGAAGAGTTGTTATTTAAGTCCATCAAATACACACTGTTTCGATAATGTCTGTAGCAAAATTATTACATCTAAACCCCTACTCCTCTATCAAATCAGAAGTGAGATATATACTAGGCGTGTGTCAGAACCGAGACATCATATCTTCAAAGATTTCATTTTTCGAGATTTTTTGGAGAATAGGTGTGATAATTAACATGAGAACGGTTCAAATTCTAAGAGTTGTATGTGTTGGTATATGCCTTCTCTCTCATTTTTATTGTCCCCTCTATCCCTTTCTCCGTTATTCTCCAGTTTTGTTCCTCCAGAATCCAAAACAATATCACCGATTGAAGCTCGGCGTTTCCCATTTGTTTTGTCGAGGTAACCATATAAAGTCGAAGCAGTTGTCGATTCTTAATTCCGGTTCAGTTCGATTTGTGTTCTGAAATAAATTTCTGGGTTTTGTAGATGGCGGCTCCTGAACTCCCTCATCGTATAATCGCTGCCGGCGAAGAAGTTCTTGGGGAGAGGGCAAATGTTTACAACAAGATGAAGATTCTACATGGCATTATCGACGCATTAGAGGAAGACGAAATCCGGCTCATCAGGAACTCTCCTCTCGGTGGGTTGTTGGATTTTCCAAACAAACCCGCCTGGTCTACTACTTTCGGGCTTTATCTGCTTGGTCGCAAGTTGGACATTGACAAAGCCAACGAGATCTGGGTAGTTTATGCTGGTACACCTGTTCGATTTTCTCTGCGAGAGTTTCATTTGGTTACTGGCCTTGCTTGTGGGCGATACCCTGACTTGCCAAAAAAACGAAAGAAGGGAACTGCTGAGAAAGAGATTCCGTTTTACAGCACTCTGTTTGAGCTTGAGTCTGATGTTACTGTATCTCGTGTTATCACGATGCTTAAGAAGAAGGTTACCGACGATCCGTCTTTGCGGATTCGTTATGCTGTTCTCGCTCTAGTTGACGGCTACCTCTTGCCCACATCACATTATCCCAAAATTGTTAAAGAGCACGCTGAGATGGTGGAAAATCTGTCTTCTTTTCTTGCTTATCCGTGGGGTCGATTGACATTTGAGATGACCATGAAATCGATAAAAGAGAGAGAAGTCGAGCAGCTTGCAACAACTTCTGTTGATGTACAAGGGCTATTATACGCCCTACAGCTTGTTGTGCTTCAAGCCGCACCAGCTATTAAAGAAGGTCCTGTGTCTGAGGACACTGTCTGTTCTGAGTCGGACGAAGAGACTTTGGAACTGATACCTCGACAGGTGGTCCCGTTTAAGCTTGGAAATGCGAAAGATCTTGACAACAAAGGACATGTGATAAATTTATTAGTAGATGATAATGTTTTTTTCCCGTTAACATTTTCACCAGGTTATCTGCTAAATGTTCAGCGACCGGTGTAATTGATTTGTTACCACGCTGTTTTTGCAGACTCCGGTTGATCCAATTATACTTCCTGAAGCCGTTATTGATCCGGCCCAAGATATTTCGTGGTCAGATGATGAAGCAGATCCTCGTGTAGACACTATGGTTAAGCTGGTCGCCGAAGGTTTCAAGTTTAACGATGATATGTTCCCTGGGGGTTGTGTTCCTTCCGAAGTGGTGGTGGCCCCCAAAAAACGAAAAAAATCTGCAATGTTGAAAGGTGGTCGGGGCAGAAAATCGGCCAAGCAGGGCAGATTTAAGAAAAATTCAACTGGGATTCGGAGGACCCAACAGAACTCGATTGATGAAGAGGAATCTATTGTTAACGTTGACATGAACGCGTTATCTCGGATGTTAGATGCTAAATTGGCCACGCAGTACAAAAAGATAATGAAAGGTGTTACTGATTGGTTTATCGCAAACACTTCCATATCAACTAATAATGGGAAAGATATCCCTTCTGAGAATGGGGTAGAAGCTCCTGCTGGCAATGGGAAAGATAAAGATGTTCCTCTGACCCGTAATAATCCGTTTCCCAACTCAGATGGAGACGATGATTTTGAAATTGTCCCCCCTCTTCGTTCGCAGACCCGTCGTTCTACACGCCTTGGCAAACAGGCGAACCGCGGCAGACAAGTCCCCGAGGGTGCGAGAGACGATAATTTTGTTGATGGGATTGCCGCTGCCGTTAACTCGCAGGTAACGCGTTACCTGACCACTACCTTTTTGGTGATGTAATTCGACAGTTGTTGATATCTTTTTACTTATTGGTAGATATTACCGGAGGTAGACTGTTACTTCTCAGTGCTGCCCGATAGCGTGGTTTCTTCCGAGGTTCGTCTTCTTTCCCATTCTTTCCTGTGTTACTATTGCGGACCCATCTTACAGTAAATGTTTCTGCCTTTTTTTACAGTCCTGTGGTAGTGGTCAGTCAGATTCTACTTTACCAGATGACGAGGTTTGCGAATTATGGTTTTATTAAGCTTAGTTGATAAATTTAATGGTATTGTAAATATCCGACTTGTTTACAGAAACATGATACGGAAATGGCAGATGTTGTCCATAAAGATACCGGTCATACAGAAGAAGAGGAAGAGGTATTGTTAAATAATCTCGAGTACCAGGTAATTGGAGTACCCATCTTTGCATGATTCTTTTGTTATACGATACAGGTATTAAGTGTTGGGAATGACGTTTCGCGGGAGGATCATGAATCTACTAAGGTATATTATTCATTTTATTTATATTGTATATCATATTTAACTGATTTTTTTTATTTTACATTCTAATCATTTTGTTATCGGTCCATAGCATCCCCAAAATGAAGATCAAGGGACCCTGGAGGTTTGTTAATTTTATGAAAAATATAGGTTTTACTTTTATATACATATTTATTCCATAACATCATTGTTACCGTTTACAGGCATTACCAAGTGTAGACGAGATACCAAAGGAAGGGGAACCCCGTCAGGTAATTGTGTTTTTTATCATTTGAGTTCGTCATCTCGTCACCTTTTAAACACTCAGTGTTTGGTCCACTAAACGAAATTATTATTTGTTTATAGGGTACCCAAGGTGGACAACAAGTTGACGCATGGATTTGTATAAGACTCTAATTTATAATTTAGCTTTTAATATAAATATTATAGTCTAACCAGTTTGTTATTTGGTATAGGGTTCCCAAGGTGGACAACAAGCTGACGCAGGGGTTTGTATAAGACTTTAATTTATAGCTTAGCTTTTAATATAAATATTATCGTCTAACCGGTTTGGGTTTTGGTATAGGGTTCCCAAGGTGGACCACAAGTTGATGCAGGGGTTTGTATTAGATTCTAATTCATAGTTTAGCTTTACACATATATATTATCGTCTAACTCTTATGTTATTTGGTATAGGAAAGTATACGGGGAGAAGTTTCACCGGTCGTAAGAGGTTCTATTCAAGTAATTGTCTTTTTTTTTTTCCACCTGAAACATCAACCTCATACAGTTTTTTTACTATCTAAAGTGTTAGCATTGTAACATAATTATTATGGTATATTTTTAATGTTATCTGTATAGGAATTAACAAGCGAGAAGTTCGAACCGAGGGTAGAGGATCTATTAAGGTAAAATCCATTTTGAATAATGGTTGAAAATATTATTTTAGGACCGACCTAATTAAAGTATAATTGGATTGCTAAACTAAAAGTTATATGGTAACAGATTCCAACTTACGGAAATGCTTCCCAGATGGCAATTGTCCAGCCTCAGGTTGGGTATCTAACTCATAGTCATTATGATTACGTTGATTTATTTTATATATTACACTTTTTTGATGCAGGCGGATGTTCTCACTCAGACTAGTGTTGTTGGTAATAATGCAGGGAGAAGGAGTAAAAGGCTTAGAACCAGATCAAGCAAGTTGGATGGAAGGTTTGCCATTGACAAGAAAACAAAGTTATTGGTAGGACACACGTCTCCTATTGCTAATATTTCGAGAGAGACTGTAGATTCTGAAAAGCGTTATAACCGCTCATTGAAGAAACTCAAAGCCATCAGGTAAAATTATTACGTGGTAACTATTTGAGTAGGATAGATCATAAAGATTATCCGGAAGTCTAATATTTTATTTACTCGTGACTTAGCTCTATTTCTCTGGTTGGTGATGTTACGCTTAGTAGTAAGGATGTCCTGGAGTTAATCGAGAGGAAAAAATCGTTGGGAAACAAGGTTACCTTTCGCATATCAATAAATTTTAGATAACTTCCTTATTTACCCAATAATAATTAGTTTTCCTTCTTTCTTGAAGGTAATGGACGGATTGTTAAAGTTTAGCAGGCATGTCCTCCGTACTGACGTCGTCGACGGCCACAAGCTTCGTGTTGATGTGCTTGATACCAAGTTTATCTCCCAATTGTGCCGCCTTTACCCGAAGTTCATCAAAACTCCTATTCCTCAAGACTTTGAGTTCCCTTCATCTTTGGGTCGAGGCCGTTTCTGGCGTTGGCGACTCTGACCGTGCTCAGCTGTTTACTGAAGTTGATTTCCTCTATCTTCCATTCAACTTTGATAAGAAGCATTGGGTTGCCTTGTGTGTTGATCTCACATGCTTTAAGATCATTGTTCTAGACTGTAATGTTCATTTGCGCACAGATTCCAGCATCAATACGGATCTTGAACCAGGTGCCAGAATGCTTCCTATTCTCTTCAAACAGGCGGCTCTCAATCCAACGATGACTCAGCTATCCCCGAGTCCATTTGCAATGGAAAGGTCTCTCTTCATCCCACAGGTGACCAATCACGTTGACGCTGGCTTGATGATACTCTTTCTCATTCAGGCACACGCTGTCGGTGGTATGGACGACTGTGTTGACTATTCTATTGATTCCATTGAAGATGAAACCAAAAAGCTTGTTTCGGCTATAATTCTCGCTGGTGTTCCTTAGCTATCCTTTACTGTTTCATGTATGAGATTTGGACTATGTTTTTTTTATGCTCGCTGGATTATGTTCTTTATTATACTCGATAAAACTAGACTCGTTCGCATTTTGATGTTTTTTGTATTTCAATTGTCTATATTGGTCGTTTAACATAAGATTTACCGGATAAATTTGATATCATATAAATAAATGTTTACTAACCTATTAAATCATATATTTTAAAACTAATACGTGTATCCCAATGCTATACAAACAGTACACTCTCACCATAATCCGTATGTTGCCGGTTATACTAAGCAGATCCTTCACGTGTGGGGATTAATAATACCATCATGTTAATATATTTATTACGTGAATATAATGAATAACACGATTTTCAATCTAGGTCAATGAGAATAGTGTCGTAAAGGTAAGTCATTGTTTAGATGCGTGAATTAATTATTTTATCGTCTAACACGGCCTCCGGAAATAAATTTGTTACCGTCTAAGAGACATATAAACATATGAACCTGTTACCTTAATTCGGGTCGCGCACGTCTTTTCAGCGAATTTGTAGGTAGTTAATAGATGGTAATAATTATATTAGATCCTAATTCACCTGACACGATAGATTCTAGTGTTACTATGTAGGATATAAATTCTAGTGTTACTAGGTAGGATCATAGTCGTGTAGGAAATAAATTTGTTACCGAGTAAGATTCATATAAGCATATAATACTTTGCGCGCGTCGCTTTAAACGAAGTGTATGTGGTTCATGAATGGAAATAATACTATTATATTATAATTCACCTGACACGTTAATAAAATATTTAGGACAATTTCCAGCAAATTCAATGTAAACACTGAAGCAAAGGTCTGTCGAGCATCTTGATAACTTTGTTTCTGGACAAGCGGTCTATAAACATATACTGTCAATTTAGTCTGTGTTTTGCTTGTGTTAATATGTAATATTGTTTACGAGAGGCACTATAATACTACTTATGTCTAACTCGGTACAAAACGCCGTTACCGCGTTCATACAAGATATAGCATGACAACGGTTTACGTTGGTAACATAAGATGAACCTTTTCAATCTGATAATTAAACATTAACTTGTTTCTTATAAAACATTCATTACATCAGTTAACGGATGGGTATCTCCTCCGATAATTATACATATGGCCACTAGAATCCGCTTTATATACAACAAAATTATTCTAATGACACCATCATCATTATTTATAAAACACCACGTTGAGCTGATCTACTTGCCCATCGTCTTCCATCTGTATTCTCCTCCGCCAAAAAACTTGCCTTGTCATCATTCTACGGGTCATGTTTGTTACCAATTCTGTTATTAATATTTCCATATATTTCACTGCTTAATTAAATAGGATTTATGAAGATATTGTTACCGTGATCGGTCCCTTGCATGTGGCTTGATTGTGGCCCATGGTTCGGCAGCGTGTGCACCGTCTTCCCGACTTTCTCTGAATTACCATAAATTCCATACAAATCACTAACCATGATAATAATATTATCATTCACATTACTTACCAAATAACTTTAATATTACTTTGAATTCTCCCCGAGAGAATAGCCTTATTTTCCTTGGGCGGCCTGCTGGCCTTTTCACATATGGCGGGGCTAGCTTCCCTCCTCCGACATCATTTGGTGATGGTGCTAGTGTAGCCATATCAGGTACCGGCATAATCAATTCCTTATATGCTAACAGTAGTTGTGGCACGGTGTGCTGTACTCCAACAAATGTGTCAACCCTTACGCCTTCTCTGATTGCCGCGGATATTGCATGTGAACATGGTATTGTGAGGAGCTGAAACTGTCTGCAGGTGCATATTCTTTCCCACAGATTAACTGCGTATCCGCATTCCATCATATCCCTTACCTCATATAGACCATCCCCGATTTTCAAGACTGCATAACTTGACCCCTTTTCAAAGTTCTCGATAACCATTTCGTTAACCTTGGGAGGCAATATGTTGTCTTCCATTTGAGCTGCTTCTCGCCTCAGAGCAAACCACGTTACCAATGTTGTTCTCCAAGATTCTAGGATCGATATCACTGGATAATCCCTTGTCATTGTCAAAACATTGTTCAAACATTCCGCGACGTTGCTTGTCATCACATTGTACCTCTCGCCAACAAAATGAGACCGTGTCCAATATTCAAACCCTATTCCGGTTAGGTAGTCTGCACATGGACCGTTAACTGCTCGTATCTCCGCAAATATCTTATTGAAGTCACTTAGGCGGTAGGCTCGTGCTGCCATTGAAACTAAACTTCCTAAACCTTCGTTTTTGAATATGGTGATAATGTTCCTTTTCAAATGAACCACGCAAGCCGCGTGTGAGGACATTGGATACACCTGGGTATGTAGACAATAAATTTTTCATTAGCCCGATAAGTGTTAACACGATAAGTACTTATCTACATTATTCAACAATGTTATCCTAATGTCTTTGTTTTATGTACTTAGGTATTCTATTTTCTAACTTCGTAATATATAATAAAATTACTAGTTAGAACTCATATATTGTTTTTGCCAGTCAAATTAATAATCCCTATAACATAACGACGAGAATATAGTTACCTCCGTAAGCGGTTATAGTGCTAACAATTAAGTTAACAAAGTAGTGTACCTTTCGAATACTTGCGTAGATGGAAGCATGTCGGTCTGAGACGAACACTAGGTCTGGCTCGTCTGAAACAACTTCGGTTAGCTTGTTCATGAACCAGGTTCACGCCTCATCGTTTTCACTATTAACAATCCCAAAGGCTAGTGGGAAAACTTGGAAATTCGCATCTTGGGCGCTTGCAGCTACAAGACACCCTCCGTACCGTCCTCTTAAGTGCGTTCCATCGATGACAACAACCTTTCTCATGTAAGCATACCCTTTGATAGATGTGTGAAGTGCGAAGAATAGATATTTGAAACGAATAACTCCCGTGTTATCCGTTTCAGTCTCTAACGCGGTAATGGAGTTTGAATTTGTTGCCATTAGGAGTTTGAAATATGGCTGGATTAATGCAAAACTCCCCATAGCGGACCCCATAGCATTGTCTATGGCTATGTCTCTCGCTCTCCACGCTTTCTAGTACGAAACATTGAGGCTGAACTCCTGCCTAAGCATTCTTCGCAGCTCATTAGGTCTAGGCCCTCTACCCCCACCAAGATACTTGGTGCACATCACCTTCCCTATAATCGCGGTCGATGCTTGCTTGTGGAAGTCCCCCCTGGCGTACACGCTGCAGGTGTGCTGCAGTATCGCCGTCCTCACTTCAAACCGTTCAGTATCATCTAACTTTGTTGCATAAACTCGCCATGGGCACGTGGTGCCGACGCAAACAGCTATCACCATAGTTGGACACGACTTGGCATGTATGAAGTGGAACTTTCGTCGGATAGCATGTATTGCTAGTTTTGTGCAACAGTCGTCTTTGTTTTTGAACAATCTTCCCACGAAAATATCATCCCCTTCGTAGTTAGCATCTTTAATCGCTCGCTGGAGAGCATCTGTCAATGACAAAAACACAAAACCATTAACGCGATATGTTGAGATTTATCATTTAGTTATACAGGTTACCCTGATATTCTCATCATTACTGGATATTACCTTCTTCACCCGGGTCATCGAAATAGGAGGGTGCATCTCGATCATACAATACTGTTGGTACTGGCGTGTCCGGACCGTCTAAAACAAAATCGTCTCCAAATTAGGCATGACCAAAATCTAACAGTAACCGTATTTCGAACCGTAACCAGACCGTTTATTAACCGTAACCCAACCGTAACCGTATAAAACGGTTAATAACCGTAACCGTTAACTGTGAAAATAGATCCATTACGGTTAAGAAAATATACTAACCATAACCGTTAATTAACCGTAACCGTATCAAAACCGTCGGTTAACCGTACGGTTAACCGCGTGGTTAACCGTATTGTTAAAACCTTAAAAATATAGTTGTAACTGTGTATAATTCTAAATAAATAATTATTTCACTAAAATAGTAACTGAAATCGTTTAATATGTCCACTACTACGATCGAAGTTACTCAACTACTCTTTTTACCATAAATCAAATCATAAATAGTTCATATTATTATTATTTATACTCTTAAAACTATTTCTTAATGCTCACAACATCTTCTCTTTAATATTGTTTTTGTTTGGAAAATATAATTAATTCAATCATTATAATTATGGCCATTAATTTGTTTATTCATTGGTTTATTTAAGAAAAATAGATAGCTGATACATTATAAATATTTGAAACACATAATTACGTAAAATAAATATTATTTGATATATCACTATTTATTTATTTATTTTATTATAAAGATTAAAAAATATAATATTTT
>Ga0041059_1000410_pt1 | contig 31890 bp, 32 predicted proteins | sample AraColnosormetaG_FD_56232 | JGI IMG/M metagenome (GOLD analysis project Ga0041059, IMG submission 56232) | Arabidopsis roots microbial communities from North Carolina, USA - Col MF nosort | ecosystem: Host-associated > Plants > Roots > Unclassified | place: USA: North Carolina | collected...
AAAAAAAAAAAAAAAAGGCTCTAATGATGACATTTAATCGGAATTAAATTGTTTCAGGCATGAGATTGTGGGCGTGGTGACTGAAGTTGGAGCCAAAGTGAAAAAATTCAACGCTGGAGACAAAGTCGGAGTTGGCTATATGGCCGGCTCGTGCAGGTCATGTGACAGCTGCAATGATGGCGACGAGAACTACTGTCCAAAGATGATCTTAACGTCCGGAGCCAAAAACTTTGACGATACCATGACCCATGGTGGATACTCCGACCACATGGTGTGTGCTGAGGATTTCATCATCCGTATTCCTGACAATCTCCCATTAGACGGTGCCGCACCACTACTCTGCGCCGGGGTCACGGTCTACTCCCCCATGAAGTATCACGGGCTCGACAAGCCCGGTATGCACATCGGTGTGGTGGGACTAGGCGGTTTGGGCCATGTAGCAGTGAAATTTGCTAAGGCTATGGGTACTAAAGTTACGGTTATTAGTACTTCGGAGCGTAAGAGAGACGAGGCCGTTACTCGGCTTGGTGCGGATGCCTTCTTGGTGAGCCGTGACCCGAAACAAATGAAGGATGCAATGGGGACTATGGATGGTATCATTGATACCGTATCTGCGACCCATCCACTTCTTCCGCTGCTTGGTTTGCTTAAAAATAAGGGAAAACTTGTTATGGTTGGTGCACCAGCAGAACCGCTCGAGCTTCCTGTTTTTCCTCTCATCTTTGGTATGAACCTATTTGTCAGTCATCTTTAAACATTATCAACAATATAGCCACCAAATTTGCGGTTATAGTAACAAATCCGTATACTTTTCCATTGATAATTAAATCTAGTGATTATTTTGTCACAAATCTAATCATATTTGAAGAGTAAAGCCACTAAACGTTGAGAATATGGTCTTCTTCTTTTTGTGTGTGTGTGGTTGTATACATAAAGGGCGGAAGATGGTGGTGGGTAGTATGGTAGGAGGTATAAAGGAGACGCAAGAGATGGTGGATTTGGCTGGAAAACACAACATCACGGCGGATATTGAGCTCATCTCTGCGGATTATGTCAACACCGCCATGGAACGGCTTGCAAAGGCTGACGTTAAGTACCGATTTGTGATTGATGTTGCCAACACGATGAAGCCAACTCCTTAACTAGAAAGCTTAAGAATTGAATATCCCCAAAGCTTTTTTCATGTTTTTGCTTGTTTGTTTGATGTTGTTTGCTGGCGACTTTGTGTGTAGTATTACCACACTGCATGTACTTTATCAGTTGAATAAACTTGAATATTGTATTTAATAAGCTATCTACATTAGATTTTGGGGAAGTTTGATTAAAATTTATTCCGATTGAAGATTTTAGTTGGCGATATTGTAAGATTACAAACATATTAAGGTTGAAATGTGATGGGTTCGAATGATAGAAACAGTTTTGTTTGACCGACACGAGAAAGTAATGAGAACACACTGATTTAAATTGATGACTAGAAACTACCAAGATATTTATTGGTCAGATTTCGTAGGACTAATCAAATCAAAAACTACTTCTTTTGAGACAAAGTGCATGTATCTTAGAAAATTTTCAATGATTCCGATCTTTAATTAGCAATGTAAACACATTTTTACTATGGAATATGTTACGTGGACGGAACTGAATTGAGTTTCCGAATGGAAAAATATGGACCACGTGAACAGATACATATATGGTTGAGTTGAGCAAAGTTCAAAATGGTCCGTACACACTGACTAATTGTCAGTATTCTAACAACGTTAATTTCGTGGTGCACGAAAACAAAATGACGATGTGGTTGCACAAGGTCCACGTTCTTGTATATTGTTTTTTAATGTGCTAATTGTGCGCTAAAATAAATTTAATTGTATAAAATTAGTATAGTTTATATTTTTTTAATATGTATATGTTCATTCAAAACATTTGGATAATATATGTTTACTATGTGATAGACTGATGGTGGAACATTTTATCCATCTTATATGCATATGAATAAAAATTATTCAAAATGTTTGTTGTTGTTCAGATTATTAATTATTAAAGAATTAGAAAATTTTGGAATTACAGGTATATATGTATGTGTTGTATATTGTATATTTAAATTATTATGTATATTTATATTTAAATTTTTCTATTTTCATAAATCGTTAGTATATAATTGTGTCACATCTAATATTATTAGAAGACAAGTTGGACTTTTCATAATAAAATAAAACATATCTTTTATCAAATTAACCTTTTCCTTTAGGTGCCCAAATCCGTAGCACCATCAAATACCTAAGATATACTTTTTATTTCCAAAAATCCTTTCGTTTGATCTAATATTAATAATATAAACGATCAAACAAAACGATTTTTAGAAATCAAACGTTCAAGTTTGATCGTTGGTCGTCGCTAATTTAAGTTTGATCGACTGCTCATGTTCCGTGACAATGTTAAAACTGAATACATGAAACATGTTTTTTTTTTGTGCATTTGATTTTAATAATTTTTTAAAAACTGATAACACCCGAAAAAAACAGCAAGAAACTAAACAAGGAAGAAAAGAACGGTCGGTGAGGAACTCTCGTGAAAGTCTTCAAAAGACTTTTAACGGAAAAACAAAAAACAAAAAACAAAAACTCTTGTGAACGTAAGTGCATGGACCGAATTGCACCCGATCACGTCGGTTCCACAATCCTCTCCTATATTAAGGCCTTCACTGCTCCTTATCATCTCAAACTTCTCATTTATTAATAAGTGTCATTCAAAAGAATAAAATCAAATACTTACTTTTGAATCCGTTTTTTTCATTGTTTGATCGATTATGGGAAAGGTTCTTCAGAAAGAGGCGTTCGGATTAGCCGCGAAAGACAATTCCGGAGTTCTCTCGCCTTTCAGTTTCACTAGAAGGTTTCACAATTGTTTTTATAATCTCTATCGATTTCGTTTGAATGAATTGAACCTAAGTTTTGGTGGGATTAATGTGTAGGGAAACAGGAGAAAAGGATGTGAGGTTCAAAGTGTTATTTTGTGGAATTTGTCACTCTGATTTGCATATGGTCAAGAACGAGTGGGGAATGTCTACTTATCCTCTTGTCCCAGGGTAAGACATGCATGTGTCCTACTGTCTTTTTTATAAATTTCTACCCCAAAAAAAAAAGTTCTACGATAAGTTTCGTTTGATTAATCCCAAGGGAATGATTTTTCTCCTCTAATGCTGATATTAAATCCGAATGTTTATTCAGGCATGAGATCGTGGGCGTGGTGACTGAAGTCGGAGCCAAAGTGACTAAATTCAAAACCGGAGAAAAAGTCGGAGTTGGGTGTTTGGTCAGCTCGTGCGGGTCATGTGACAGCTGCACCGAAGGTATGGAAAACTATTGTCCAAAATCAATCCAAACGTACGGATTCCCGTACTACGACAACACCATAACATACGGTGGTTACTCCGACCACATGGTTTGCGAGGAAGGTTTCGTCATCCGTATTCCAGACAATCTCCCCTTGGACGCCGCCGCACCGCTCCTCTGTGCCGGTATCACGGTCTATTCCCCTATGAAGTATCACGGGCTCGACAAACCCGGTATGCACATCGGTGTGGTAGGATTAGGCGGTTTAGGTCATGTAGGAGTGAAATTTGCCAAGGCTATGGGTACTAAGGTTACGGTTATTAGTACTTCGGAGAAAAAGAGAGATGAGGCGATTAATCGGCTTGGTGCGGATGCTTTCTTGGTGAGCCGTGACCCAAAACAGATTAAGGATGCAATGGGTACTATGGATGGTATAATTGATACCGTCTCTGCGACTCATTCACTTCTTCCGTTGCTCGGTTTGCTGAAGCATAAGGGAAAACTTGTTATGGTTGGTGCACCCGAGAAGCCACTCGAGCTACCTGTCATGCCTCTCATCTTTGGTAAGCTATATTTGTAGTAACAAATCCGTATATATATGACTTGTGCTAAATTTGCAATGTTTAGTCAATAACGTGTGAAAATAACATTGAAATTGTGTGTGATTGTGTTATTGTGTCTATATAGAGAGGAAGATGGTAATGGGAAGTATGATAGGAGGGATAAAAGAGACCCAGGAAATGATAGATATGGCCGGGAAACACAACATCACTGCGGATATTGAGCTTATCTCTGCCGATTATGTCAACACCGCCATGGAACGGCTAGAGAAAGCCGACGTTAGGTACCGCTTTGTGATTGATGTTGCCAACACATTGAAGCCTAATCCTAATTTATAAGTTTTAAGCATTAAACTTCCTCAAATGTTATTTTCTTGTTTGGTTTGTCGTACTAATTAAGTTTTGTGTTGTTGTATAACTATATAATTTGGTATGCTTAATCCAATAAATGAATAGTATGATATATATGATAAGATTTTGGGGGTAAGCCAAGAGTTATATATTAGTATCTAAGGTTTGGATAAAGAACAGTACTGTTAAATACCAAAAATGTAAAGATGATGAAAGAATAAAAATCATTTTACAGTGTGAAAAAAATCAGTTTATCATTAGGTGAGTTATCAACCTGAAATTAGATTACCATGTTCTCGATCGTGTGATAAATATCTATCTTCATATTGGATGATGGAGCGATAGAAGTGAAAAGTCAAAGAGGATAATAAATGAACCGTATACGACGACTTGTGTTGTGTTGCTTCCAACAAGAGAGGGGACAGTGAAGTTCGAGTTTGTTCCCAATGCGAAAGCACTCCATTCCTTGATATGGCTTCTCTTTCTTTACCTCGTACCTTTTACCACACTTCTCTCTCTCTCTCTCTCTCTCTCTCTCTCTTCCCTAGGTCGATCTTATCTTGTCTTGTCTGAATATTTCATAATATAATGATACAAGAGATTTTGCTTGTAACATACGAATGCGTATATTATTTGAAAATTCAAACTTAGGAACATGTTACTGAAGGGAAGCTTTGCTCGACTATATATGTAAATGTTTTCTTATATATATTTCAAAATCATATATATATATATATATATATTAATGTAAATTTTTTAGTACTTTGTAATTTAGATAGTTAAATGAACTTGGAAAACTCTATTAGACTATACACTTGGTAATTAGACACATTTGGTTTGAAAATATTTATTAAAATATGCATATACTAAACAACAAAGCATGCATATGTACATATGTATATACACTTTTATATACGTCATTGTGTTCATATATATACATTCGAAGATTCACGGAAATCACAAGAACTAATCTCTTCTCTCTTGTCCCATATTGCACCATCTCCTTCAGAAAAAAATAAAAAGAGTTTATAACTCATGATGACGTCATCCCATCAGAGCAACACCACCGGCTTTAAACCGCGGCGGATCAAGACGACGGCGAAGCCACCACGTCAGATCAATAACAAAGAACCATCTCCGGCGACGCAGCCGGTGCTCAAGTGTCCGAGATGTGATTCAGTCAACACCAAATTCTGCTACTACAACAACTACAGCTTGTCTCAGCCACGTCACTACTGCAAGAACTGTCGTCGTTACTGGACACGTGGCGGCGCCCTCCGTAACGTTCCCATCGGTGGCTCCACTCGAAACAAGAACAAGCCTTGCAGCCTCCAAGTCATCTCTTCTCCTCCTTTGTTCTCGAACGGGACGTCATCGGCGTCTCGTGAGCTTGTAAGAAACCATCCATCGACGGCAATGATGATGATGAGTTCTGGTGGATTCTCCGGCTATATGTTTCCGTTGGATCCTAACTTCAACCTTGCCTCGTCTTCTATCGAGTCTTTGAGTTCTTTTAACCAAGATTTGCACCAGAAGCTTCAGCAACAAAGACTCGTCACTTCCATGTTTCTCCAAGATTCTCTTCCGGTTAACGAGAAAACGGTTATGTTTCAGAACGTAGAGTTGATTCCTCCTTCGACGGTGACGACGGATTGGGTTTTCGATAGGTTCGCCACTGGAGGAGGTGCAACAAGTGGCAATCATGAAGATAATGATGATGGGGAGGGTAATTTGGGAAATTGGTTCCATAATGCTAATAATAATGCTCTGCTCTAATTATCAATTATCATTTACTCTCTATTTCTCTAAATATTGTAGCTAGCATGCAGAAGCTATGGCTGATAAAACTAGTAATAATTTCCCCTTTGTAATTTTTAGCATAATAAATTTGCTTAATTTCCAAGAGAAAAAATTAACTTATTAAATTTACTCATTCCTAATTATAAATCGCTGAATCAAGAATTTCTGTGATAATAATCATGTACCAATGTAACTGCATAGACATTATAATATTATACACGTATAATAAGGTGAAGAAGCAAGAGGAACGTGAAGTAGAAGAGGACAAGTTCAGCTTTAGGCAGAGACATGTGAGAAACTCATGAACTCTCTTATGTATGTGAGACATTCCCATACATGATGAATTGATGATCATGTCATAGATACATCATACATCCATCATCATTGGTCTAAAGTCATAAACTTCTCTATATAACTTGATCCTGGAACCTTCGAGATACCTTTTACCTTCATCAACCTCCTGATTCTCGCAACATCATCCCATCTTCTATTAGCAGCAAAAATATTAGACAGCAACACATAAACACCACTATCTTCAAACTCAATATCTAAAAAACTATCTAATATCTCTTTAGGAAGCTCCATTAATGTCCCTCTATTCTTACAAGCACTAAGAATAGCTCCACATATACGTACATCCGGTTTAACCGGCATTGCTTTGACGAGTTCCAATGCTTCATCTAACAATCCAGCTCTACAAAGCAAATCAATCATGCATCCATAATGTTCTAGCTTAGGAAATAGATTGTATTCTCTGCTTTTCATTTTATGGAAATATCTTCTCCCTTCATCGACTAAACCTGTGTGGCAACAAGCATTTAGAGCCGCGAGAAAAGTTACCAGGTTCGGCTTAAAACCTAGCTTAACCATTTCTTCAAAGTATCTAAGGGATTCAAGTCCATGCCCATGGATAGCTAAACCACCTAACAGAGCATTCCAAGTAAACACATTCTTACTTCTAATTCCGTTGAAAATCTCCAAAGCTGTTTCGATGTAGCCACATTTTGCATACATATCAACAATGGCAGTTCCAATATGCGTATCCCATTTGATTCCAGCGGTTAAAATATACTCATGAACCCATCTTCCGTGATCCACAGCTCCTAAGCTAGCACACGCAGAGAGAACACTTGTAAGTATATGCCCATCTGGCTTTATACCAGAAGACGTTTGCATCAGAGAAAACAAGTCAATCGCCTCCTTAGATCTTTCACAGTGAACCAACCCACTAATCATACTATTCCAAGAAACTTTATCTTTCTTTTCCAACTCACCAAAAACTCTCATCGCATCAGACAATTGCTCACATTTCACATACATATCTATAAGAGCATTACCAGTCTCTAAGCTGATCAAAGATGCCCTTTTTAAGATCAACCCATGGATTCCTTTCCCTAAACTTAAACACCCTACCCGCCCACTTGAGACCAATACACAAACATACGTAGCCAAATTAGGCTCAACATCCATCTTTGAAAACGTATCCAAAGCTTCCTTATACAACCCAGTCCTCGTGAAACCAGTTATAATCCCAGTCCACGAAACAACATCTCTCACAGGCATTTCACCGAACACTTTACATGCATTCCTTGATTCTCCACACACACCATAAAAATGAACAAGCGAGTTTTGCACATAGATATCATCGTAAAAACCCATCTTCGTAACAATTCCATGAATCTGTTTCCCTTCTCTGATCCCTGAAAACTTCCCACAAGCCTTAAAAACTGGAGGAAACGTGAACATGTCCGGTGAAAACCCATTACTCACAAATGTTTTGTAAGCAAAAATCGTCACTCTTGGTTTATCACAAACTGCATAGCTTGATAAAAGCGTGTTGTATGAGAAAGAGCTCAACACAGAACGGATACTGTGGAGAATTACAGAGCTGTAAGATGCAAAATCTGCGGATTTGCCCAGAAAGGTCACGACTTTGTTGATGATTAAGTCATCACGAAGAAGATCACGAGTAATCAATTGAGTCTGTATCTGTTTGAAAACGCGAAGAGAGCTGCATCGGCTGATCAATTCCAGAAGAACTGATTTCTCCGGCAAATACATCTAGTCGCAAATAGTGATCAAACAATCACATGGGGGTTCTATGTTAATCTGCATTTGTAGAACGAGTTCGATTCACAGAAAGAACCAAATTTGCAGATTCATAGACGGAGAAGAAGCGGAAGACTGAAACAGAGAGCTAACCTGAGGATGACGAAGAGGGTTTACCGTTAAAACCACTTATTGGGCCTATTATTGGGCCTATCTTTTTAACAGATTGGGCTTTTCTATAAAATTCTTAGACCTCTCTAGACTCTAGGCTTCACCGGAGAAAGAAGAGAAATCAATCGGATTAGTTGCAGAAGTGCAATGCATTGCGGATGTGTATTCGCTTCACAAACTGTGTCATCACTTCTCCCATTTGAAATTAAAACCTATGCGTCAAAGCTTCGAGCTTCGTCAGCCCAATTACCGAGAACCCAGATTCAGATAAACCCTTCAGATGATCTCTCTATCTACGGTTCAGATAAATCTCCGGCGAATAGAGTTTCGTTGCCGTCTCATGTAAATTCTATCACCAGTACTACAAACCCTTTTGTCAAACACTGCTTGAAGCTCCGCCAAAGTTCCTCGTATCGCCACGCTCATGGCTCTGTTCTTGTCGTCGGAACTATCCCCATCAGGTATGTATCAGTGATCTTGTACTCTTTATTTTTTTTCATTGCTACTGAGAGAATTGTGGAAAGTAGTTTCCTTTTTTACTGTGTTCGATTGATTTCATGTGAAATTGAGTTTCAAGGAGATAACTTTAAAGGCGTTGTTCACAGGGAAGTATGTATGTTTCAAACGAATAAGCAAGGAATGACCACTGAAATTGAGTGCCTACTTCTTCATGAGGAAGCTAAGATTCCACAAGGATTAGAGAGTCTAAGTATCCGAATTGTTAGAGTAAGTTCTTTAGTGATGAAGAAACTCTCTGGAGTGCAATCTACTGAATCTGTTGAAGCCATTGCCTTGATGAGAATCCCTAGCAGCTTTACTGATCTTAAAGATGATAAAGACATCATAACAGACTGCAACAAATGGTTCCCTTCTGCTCACAGAGTTCTTGTTCTGGACAGCATACAGGTTTAACCGTAACTTCTTATCCTTATGAGCTTTTGCTGGATTGTTTTAGAGAACAAAATCTTGACGCTTAGTTTAGTGATCATGTCTTGATCAGGGAAGGGAATTTGGATTGGTAATAGTTGTCTTTCGATGTTGTTGCAGGATCCAGGGAACCTTGGCACATTAGTCAGATCAGCTATGGCTTTTAATTGGGTATATATGATCAGCTTTTCTTCTCAATTCGTTGGAAATGGCATCTGATAGAAATCTCTAGTGAGATGATTATCACTATCTGGCTAATGTTTTTGTCAGGATGGTGCATTTCTACTTCCGGGTTGTTGCGATCCGTACAACGACAAAGCTCTTCGAGCAAGCCGAGGTGCTTCGTTTCAGCTACCTATAGTTTCCGGGAATTGGAACCATCTTAAGCTTCTAGAAAATGAGTTCCAGATGAAGCTATTAGCTGGTCATCCAGCAACGACTACTCAGAAACTGAAACCTGTCTCCAAACTTTCGGTAGAGTTTGCTCAATCTTTAGCAGAGAAGCCTTTATGCTTGATTTTAGGTAGTGAAGGGAATGGTTTGTCTGAGCAGGCACGGAAAGTATGCGTGCTAGTGAGCATTCCCATGGCAGGTGACTTTGAATCTCTTAACGTCTCTGTTGCTGGTGGTATTTTCTTGTACATGCTTCAAAATCTTGTTTAGGTTGTAAAACCAAAATATAAACTTGAAAACAGTTATGGATCTTATAATGCTACAAATCATATTCAAAATCCAAATCAATTTTATAAATAAATCCATCAAAAGTCAGTAAATCTCAAAACCCCTTTTTGATCTACACAATTTCCTAACAACAGTGTTAAAAAAAAATAAAAAAAATCCTAACTATACTGTATGATTCTAAGCTCTAGAAGGCTCTTCTAGACGAATGTAATCATACATAAGACCTTCAAATGGTCCTTGTGCTTTAGGCTGTCGAAGATAAATCGTGTTGGTCCCGGTTCTTAGCAACCTTCCAGGCACATCGATGGTATAAAGCCGGTACATTCCATGGATTCCATGTCTTGCTATAGCATTGTCTTTTCCGATAGTACCCGTTGAGAAAAACGGCCACGAGTTTTGGTTATTGATCCGAACTTGTAGATTAGCCCATGCAGCCGAGGCTAAAGCTACCTGCAATGTGTAGCTGCCTCGCGAGTTTACGTATGGAAGATGAAACACGATCTGCCATATTGTTGGTACGTACGTTAAATCACCGGTTTTCCTGCAGAAGAAGCGAATCGAAGTTAATGTTAATTCAAGAATTCACTGAAAGTTTCAAACTTTTTGTTTTCATGTAACTTCTAACCTTGTGACTTGGGCGTAGAACCAGTCTTGGCTATAGTTACTAACTCCAACTGTGTAGACGAGATCATGAGTTGGATATAACTCTGTGTATCGTTGCCACAGTCCGTACTGTCTAAACCTGTGAAACAAACCAAACCAAATCGGAATCATCAGAACCAAAACCGGTTTCGGAACAATGTGAACTGGAACTATGAGGATTTGAAGACTTACTTGTCGGTGTGGTTTAGGTATAACGGATTCATTGTATCCTTGTATGGCTCCGGTATAAAGTATTCTCGAGCGGTTCGATCCGGTACACCAATCTCCCATAACGTTGGACCGTTCCTAGGTGGCTTGTACACGACTCTACCGAGACTAATCACTGAACCTGCAGCTACGTTAACAAGGTTTTGGTATCGAAAGTCCCCGATAAAACCAGGAACCCATCCATACAGATTGTAAGTTCCCGGTCTAACGTTTTCTATCGTGAAGTAACCGGTTTCGTTCGTCTTGGTCCAAAACTGATATCCCTGGACGCAAAAAAAGAAAAAAATCAACGATCGATACATGTTATTGATAATTCAGTTACATTGAAGAAGATGGATCAAAGTGTAAATGTGTAATAATAATAAACCTTAGTATTTGTCTGCCACGAACCAGCTTCTCCCGGCGGTGCTAAACCGACATATGCAGATTTTCCCGGCGTCAAGAATCTGAAAAATATTTGCCGATGTTGTAATAAAAGGTCAAAATTAACTTTTGATTAAATAACTACGAGTAAAATAAATATATACCTGTCGTTGACTAGTAGACGACCAGTGACGCTTCCTCTTTCTCGACGAGAAAGATAGTCAGAGGATGCTACAAAATCGTACGGCCAGGCTTTGACTTCTTTTTCGGACTGAAAATTGATATAACTAAAATTAATGACTTATCTTTGTAAATTACTTTAAATTAATAAAGTAAAAGACAATTAAAAAAATAACCTGTTGTTTAGCATCTTCCCATAACAAATCTTGAGGCTTATTGTTGCTGGTAGAATCAGAGTTTAAGTAAATAAAAACAGGTCCCAAGACCTTTTTCCACGCTTCACCAGGTCTGTAATGTGCCTCCATGTCCGCACCAACATAATGTCCGCTTATAAAAGTCTGCATATGCAAATCAGTTAAGTAACGAAAACATTAATACTACTATATATAGTACCAAAAATGTAATCTATGCTTAATAGCTTTGGACGATGTCTTTACCGTGATGGCCGTGGGTCCGACGTGAGACGTGAGCTCTTGTTTGATCGGTCCACCGGAGCGATATTCACCGCTTGGTGAGATGATCCAAAAGCCGACACGGGACTTGGTTGAGATCCAACCGTGCACTTTGTTGTCTTTGATCTCACATGTGTACTGGTACTTATCATCCACCTAATATATATCATTCAAATTAACGATCAAAATTCGAGACTTCGGATGCAAGAACAATTAAATATTGCATCCAAAACCGTATGCAAAAGACTAGGTACCTGGTTTTTGAACATGGAGTTATGAGGATGAGTCAATTGTACAGCCTCTTTATAACCAAGAGCCTTGGCATGACCACGTTTGATGTCACGGTCATCTTCCGTTGGCATTTCTCTTTGTCGATTATCCGCCACCGCCATGTAATGAAATCTACAAACATATTTTGTGATAGTTTAGATAAACTCTTTTTTTTTTTTTTATAAAAACAAATAATTAACAAAACATTGGAATCGTATAAGATACCTCTCAGGGTTGAGTTTGAAAGCGATTCGAATTAAACCCATGTCGAGTTCTGGCCATTCGGGAAGTCTCTCGAAGATTCCGTACATGTAGATTCCTGAAGTATTTCTACGTATGATATACCTCTTGTCTACGTTTAATGGAATATGACCATCCTCCCATGTTCTAGAGAACGATATCTCCACTTGTTCTTGGGTTTGAGTGATGATTCTAAAATTTGTTCCTTCGATTCTGAACCGAAAAATAAATATGAGTTTATAAATTAGAAAAGATTCATTAAAATTATAAACCCTAAGATAAGTTAGATACTTGCTCTATAAATGTGAACGTGTGTATGTTTTATTAAATAATTTAAACTGACAAATCAGACGAAGTATTAAGTAACTAACCTAGTTTAATTACCGATCTAAGCCGCCTTGGCGAATGTTTGTTCCTTGCCATGTTATGTCCCAGTACCTACATAAAATCAAAGTAATAAATCAGGACAATTTTATGTACTTACATTACATAAGCTTTTTGAGAAATAATAATTGATTACTACAATATTAGTTTACTGAAAATTACTCACCCTCTATCTCGGAGATGTGGATGAAGAACATTATCAATTCCTTTGTATTTGATCCCAGTTATAAGTCCTTGAGGATTCGAGAAACTGACTCTGATTATCCCATTGTCCACTATCACCTGAAAATTATTAGTTTTATATGTACGTTAGAATGTATAATCATCCGATTATTGATTAAAAAATACTATTGAATTATCATTAACCCTATATACCTCTCTAGTCCCATGATGTCTGCTTCTTATCTGCTGCACTGTTGGAGCTCTTGCACTTATTCCATCTAAGTTCCTGTACAATTTTAATAATTACGCATAAATAAAGCCAATGCATTGAATACTGAAAACGCACACTTATAATTAAATTAATTGTAAGGCAAAGAGAGGGAGTTGAAGTTTGTTTCTAAAAAACAAGATCGATTGTTACAAGTTAATTAATACACACGTTATGATCCTAAAAACAAACTTCTTAATTTTATATGCATCAAGAAGTTTTTTTTCCCTTGTTGATAATCAAAAATTTTATGTCAAAATCTAGAATTACTTCAAACTCATACGAGAGTCATCACAATTGCTAGCTAAAAACACCAATGAAATATGTATGAGAATCGAGAAACATGTGAATTTTGTGCACATACAACGTATATGTGGATATGTGTTTCATCGCAACTTGTGAAGAAAAAAAGAAAAAAAAAACTGACCTTGTCGGCTTGGAAAAGGAGAGTGGAAGAAGAAGCAACAGAAGGAAACAAATAAATAACGAAGCGATCTTCTTCTGCGATACCATCTTTTCTTCCAGAAACTCGAGATTTGAAATAATTAATGTTTAAGAATAAGATCTTTGCTTCTATGCATATATTTTATATGCGTGTGTGTTGTTAAACAAAGTCCAAGACTAAACGGGAATAGTAGGTGCACCAAAACCTAACTAGGAGTTACTTTGACTTGTGAATGCTGACATTATTAGAACATTAGACTTCTAATATGACTTAGATTCATAGAAGATAATACGTAAAAGATTTAGTTTCTGGTATTTTTCCATTTTTTTTTTTGTGTATTTCCTTTTTTTTGTTTAATAGAAGTAATAAAGAATACGGAGGATAATAATGACAATATTCCTGATGAGAAAGTTGATAATTTTCTAAAAGTTTCACAAATCTTGAGCATGTATATATTGTGAAGTGTTGTGTTCATTGTAACGTCGGATTGATTGCATGAATTAAATGAATATGACAAACTATTTGAGAATGTAAATAATGTTTTCTTGTCCTACGTATGACATTATATCATCTATACATGAATGACGTCCATGGCGGTTATATTTGAATAATTGAAAAATACATGATTTTGCTTCAAAAATAGATTGACCTAAGTCCATGATTTTGCTTTAATTAAGAGTTAAGACAAACAAAAACTACAATCTAAATAAATAATGATAAAAAATAATAATATAAAAATATTTTTAGTAAATTAATCAAAAAAAAAAGAGAGCATGTGAGCTCACACATAAGACAGCAAAAAGAGCTAAATGCAGAGAGCTTCAGATCCGACCAAACAATGACGATCGTTAAACCGTCGCAGTTCTCATTCTCCGGCGGCGGATCTTCGCCGTTATGTTCACTCAAAAGCTCACTCCTCACCGTCGCTATTCTCACTTTCATTTCCCTCTTCTACCTCTCTCTCAATTCCTTACGCACTTCGCCGCCGTCTCCTGTCATCGTGGTAACACCGATTCATGTTCCTCATACCTTCGTGAATGAGTATAAGACTGATAACGAAACACCGACGATGGAAGAAGAAACCTACTCCGATGTTTATCACTCACCGGAGGCTTTCCGATTGAATTACGCCGAGATGGAGAAGAGATTCAAGGTTTATATTTATCCCGACGGCGATCCAAATACGTTTTATCAAACGCCGAGGAAAGTCACCGGTAAATACGCTAGTGAGGGGTACTTCTTCCAGAACATTAGAGAGAGTCGATTTCGAACCCTAGATCCAGATGAAGCAGATCTCTTCTTCATTCCAATCTCTTGTCACAAGATGCGAGGCAAAGTAAGAATTTACAAGTTTTGATTCACTGAGAATTTGCAATTTCATGAATTTGATGATTGAATTGTGATGATCTTTGTTGTGCAGGGAACATCATATGAAAATATGACTGTGATTGTTCAAAACTATGTTGATGGATTGATAGCTAAGTATCCTTATTGGAATAGAACTTTAGGAGCAGATCACTTCTTTGTTACATGTCATGATGTTGGTGTTAGAGCATTTGAGGGATCTCCGCTTCTGATTAAGAATACTATTAGGGTTGTGTGCTCACCTAGCTACAATGTTGGTTTCATTCCTCACAAAGATGTTGCTTTGCCTCAAGTTCTTCAGCCATTTGCTCTCCCTGCTGGTGGAAATGATGTTGAGAATCGGTAAACTAAGTCCTCCCTCTTTTATTAGGAACTCTGGTAGATCCTGGAGTTGTATTGTTGGCTCAATGTTACTAATACTGTTAAATGGTGGTGTTACAGGACGACTCTTGGTTTTTGGGCTGGTCATCGAAATTCTAAGATACGGGTTATACTTGCTCATGTGTGGGAAAACGACACAGAGCTTGATATTTCAAACAACAGAATTAACAGAGCTACAGGGCATTTGGTGTATCAGAAGAGATTCTACCGGACTAAATTCTGCATATGCCCTGGTGGTTCTCAAGTAAACAGCGCTCGCATAACGGACTCGATCCATTACGGATGTATTCCTGGTACATGTTCTTATACTCTTTCTGCACTCGTCAAAACGATATACCTTCAAAGAAACTGAACTAATGCATCTTGTTATTTTGTCGGCATTTGTTTTTGGCCAGTCATATTATCAGACTACTACGACCTCCCTTTCAACGACATCCTGAATTGGCGAAAATTTGCGGTTGTACTCAGAGAGCAAGATGTCTATAACCTTAAGCAGATCCTCAAGAACATACCTCACTCAGAGTTTGTTTCGTTGCATAACAACTTGGTCAAGGTAAAGAGAATTTCACCATCTTATCCAGTATTGTATACAAGAAGCTGATTGGTTTTGTTGTTGTGCAGGTGCAGAAGCATTTTCAATGGAACTCACCTCCAGTCAAATTCGACGCATTTCACATGATCATGTATGAACTATGGTTACGCCACCATGTCGTCAAGTACTGATCCAAGACTTTTTTTTTTTGTTTTTTTTCCTTCTTCAACCGCGTAGATACGGTCCCAAGCCAAAAAAAGCTAGCATGTACACCTCTTGTAAGTTTTAAATATCATAGCTTATGACAGTAACACGGAACATCAACATTTCATTCTTTGAGGAAAATTCATTATTTTTGTGTATTGTGTACTCTGTTCCATCCTGTGAATTAGCCAGCTTCTTTATAAGGTCCCCAACAAACGCAAACGCAACACTGGATGGGTCTATCACTATGATATTGTTCCAGAAAGATTTGATATTCTTATCCCACAAACCTGCAACTCTTTTTCCATGAGAACCTTTTCTTCCATATATTAAGAACAAGTGGGGAAGCTATTGAAAAACTGAAATTGGAGCTTAAATATCTACTTAACAACATCTGCAACCAAAAATCTGAGCAAATTTTCTTGGCAATGAGTAATCAGCTCGCATCTCAGGGTCCATCTGCATGTCCTCGGCTCTTGTCCACACATATACTCCTCTCTCTTCCTTACTACCAGGTACAGTGTTGTCCAGTATGAAAGCTAGTAGAAAGGTTACAACCATATTCAAAGATAGCACTGCGTTCATCGCAAAATCAAGCTGCAGTACGCATTAGAAGAGTCAGTCAGTCATCATTGTCCAGGAAAATGCTAATCAAGGCAAGGGAAGGAAAGTGGCTTACTTGCTCGATACCCGTTTGGAATGGTCCGCTTGAAGCGGCTCCAAAGGGAATATAATAGCTCGGTAGTATTAGACTGGATAGCGGCTGGTATTGCTGGAAGTAAGCAGGGATGGATAATCCAAGAAACAATGAGACTCCAACTATGGTTATGTTCCTAAAGCTTGCTGTTTGCGTATACCGTAGATTCGATAGACCTAGAGACACTGTCAGTGCCCATATAAAGCATAATACTGAAGCAGCCAAAGCCTGTGGTATTGAAGCTAGAATTGCACCTAATTTTCCTGTCAAATTTAAAGAAGTTTCTTGTAAAATGTATGATAAAGTTTTACACTTTGGATCATTCATTGGATGATGCTTACCTAAAAATGACAATACTATTAAGAACATAGCTCCGATCACCAAAGCTCTTCTGCTAGCCACCTTAGTGATGTTGATCGTATGAATATTTTCAGTTAAAGTGGTTGATCCGGTACCCGAACCCCAGATTCCTGCTAATAAACTGCAAAAGCCTTCTAATGCAATACCTCTACTGACAATTCCCCGTGTCGGGCGCTTAGCATTCACTATCATAGATGCAGAATGATATGTTCCAACCTACAAGTGCACCAAGTCCAACATTTTAGCCGTAAGACCACACCTTTAGGAGAAAAACAGGAATAGCAAAGAGGAACAAGTACATACCGAGTCCACTGATGCAACCAAAGACACAAAGATCATAATGATAGAAGTTCTCATGTGAAAATTTGGAAACCCCCATTGAAATGGATAAGGGATTCTGACCCAAGAAGCAGTTCTCCAAGCATTTGAAGCATCTGTTCTGCAATGCTTCATAGTATACACATGCTTCTTACATTCATCTATCAATATGTTAGAGCTCGGTATGTCAGCGTTGCAGCCTCTGTAGTCATATGCTCCACCAACAGTTAAAAAGAATGCATATGTCCATATGAGCAGAGCACTCAGTGGCACCTGGCAACATGATAGCAAAAGCAAACGCTTGTTTCCTCAAAACTTATAGAAACTTTACACTTCACTGTTACAAAGGATAAACTACATACCGCGTAAATACGGAATAAGCGATGCCCAAAGAGTGAAACTCCGCGGAGATACTGAAAATAGTTAGATAGAAAACAATCCCTTATCAGAGAGATAGAACCATGCTTCTATTATTCAAGCTGAGGTAAATTCTTACCAATGTGAAAATGAGAAGCAAAAGTATTAAGGGAACGCTGATCTCAACACAAGTGCCGGCTTGTGGAAATCCATAGCTAAAGAATGCTAATCCTACTGCAGCTACGGTTGGGGCTACTACCACAGGATTAATAAATCTGAAAATAGAATTTAAGAAAACATATCATTAAGATGTCTAATCTGATATTAGTGACATCTAGGAAACCACCGTTTTTTTGATTCTCGAATTACCTAAGAAGGAGAGACATGAGACCACTGAATCCTAATATGCACTGGAATAATGAACCAACAATTATAGCCCCCTGTAGTTCTCTCATTGTGTCCCGAAATTTCTGTGCGAAGCTAAAACATCAGTTTATTGCAAAGTCTCCAAGAACTCAAAATCCTCCTTTTGATTTCTATATATGCAAACTTACATGCTCAGTGAGGTTTCTGAACTCCTCAGAGTTGATGACAACCAAAACCGGGGCCAAGTAAACAAAAGAGCTTCCTTGAACCAACGGAAGCCGAGTACCGAAGTAACAGTGAAGTATAGTTGTAACTCCAGTAAGAAGCAGCATTGTTGAAATCACTGAGGCTGTATCTTTCTACCATCATAAAAAGTCAATTACTAATCAAAGAAGTTCTCACAGAATAATCCATGGAAGAAGAAGAAGAAGCTTACATCGGAACCATCCATGGCTGGTACAATGACCAGAGGAATAAACACAAGTGAACCAACAAGTGACAGATAGTGTTGCAGACCGTAATAGATAAGTGGAACTGCAATTTCAAATTCAACAAAAAGAATCTTCCTTTATCATGTGTTATTGAAAAGAATCTTCCTTTTATTTTTCACCAGAATAAAAACACAAAATGTAACCGTTAAAGAAGCTGAGATTGAAAACTAACCAAAGCCAGGATTATCTCTAAGACCAAACTTCATCAAAATTGGTTTAGGCCATTGTCCATCTTCTGATGATTCTCCACCACCTCCTGGATAATAAAACCCATTTTCCAAATCCTTATTGATTTTCCCGCCTTCATTCTCAGTCTCCGGCGTTGCCTCATTCCGGTTTAGTCTCCTCTCTTCTTCTTCTCTAGACACAGGCTCAGATCCCGTTACGTGTTCGATTTCGGGTCTATTTCGTCCCAAAATCGGGTCGATCTCGGTTTTGTGAGACGACCCGGTGACTACTTGATCTCTACCTTTTGGCAAATCAAAATCAGAGCTTTCACCAAACTTGGTTCGAGTACTCGTGCTGGTTTCACCAGAGTAATCGGATACAAAACCAGTTTTCTTCGCCCAAGATCTTAAGTCTCTCGGATTCAAATCCTTTTTAGGTAAAAAGGGTTCCACTCTCTTGAAGAAAGCACCAAACTTTCTCTCGCCATAACCATTACCACCACCACTTCCATTACCCTTATTATTACCAGTATCCGGATCGAAACCCGACCCGGAATCCATTGTTTCCAACAAAGACTCAAAATTTAAGAAAGACTAGAGAAGCTTGTGAAGTGAACTTGAGCTGTAAGTTCATTTTCCAGCTTCTTTTTCTTCCTTTTTTTGCTAACTTTTTGGCTCTCTGAAGTGAGAAACAGAGCGTAACGTTATTTCACTTTCTCACTCATGTCGACATCAGCGGTTTGTCTTTACCTCAACTAAATGACTAAACTATCCTTATGATGTATGAAAATATCTTATTATATACATGATTAAAGCCAATAATAAAGTTTGCTTTAAGACTAAGTATTCAATATTAGCTGCTTAATGATGTATTTAGAACTTGACGGTGGATGCTTAACTACCATATTTCCGAGATATGGACCCCTGAGTCCTTTAGTCTCCTTCCGACCCATTGATATATATGTACAACAAAAACAGAGTTTTCTTTTATCAAAATTTGTACCCTTTTGTTACTCTTGAAATCATAAAATAGATCCAAAGCATAATATCTCTTACTCACTACTAAGAATGTGGACATTCAGAATTCAAAAAATATATTTCTGATTCTCCAATTGAAATATATATAAAGGGATAGATATACAGAGGATGTTTAAAGAGGATTACAATGGCAAATAGTGTTTCTACTTTCTACATACAATAAAAGGATCAATGGTAGTTAATATTACATACAATCTACAATCACTTACAATCTCAGTCTTGAGGAGGTTATGATACAGGACACGATAGATTACAAGAGTATATACATCACTCTCCTTTTTTTGTATTTACAAGACTTTACATGAATTTCCAAACCAATTGAAGAATCCCACTCACACCATCAATTTGATCATCTTGATAAAAATCTTTAGCACTGCTTTCGTATTCCTTTCTTTCCGGTTTTAATCCTTTTCCAGGATCAATGTAATTTGATATCCACCTTCACTTCTTGGATTTTGATCTGTTTTCTGAATGTAACCAATCTTAAAGCTACTTCTTCTCCATAGCTTTCCCAACCCCACAACTTCTTTTTACTATTTTTTTCTTCCCTTTTTCTTGGACTTGATCCGTTTCCAGGATCAATGTAAGCAACTACCCATCATCTTAATCTAAACCATAAAACTACTTGTGTTTTTTTTTTGGTTCCCTCTTTTCTATTCCCTTTTTCTCCTTTTTTTGGGGTTTTCAGGATAAATGTAGTAACCAAAATGATTCTTCAGAGCGTATTAAAACTACTTACTACTAACTAACTACACAAGGAAGAGACCTGGTCAAAGTTTTTGCAGAGATGAAAGCCATTGCTCCATGTAATTCTTCCCATCTGCAAATTTGATAAGAATGAATTCAGAAAAGTTTTCACTTTGGTTTAGGACAAAAACTGTTGAAACATCAAATAGCAAAGACTGTGGACAATTTGCACATGGGATCAAATGTGAAAAGAAACCTCTAAAGAGAGCAACTTTGGTAGTTCACTAAACCAAAACCACAAGCATTATATCCAATAGACCATCAATCCCAAGAGAGAAGGCTATGGTAATTCACTACACCAAACCAAGACCACAAATTAGGGGTGATTCATACCAGGAGGCAAACCATTGGGGAGATTCTTGACAGCACTCAAGAGCTGGTTATTATTATTACTAGAGCCTTCAACAACAGCTCTATAACAAGGAACCAACACTAAGAAGCCACCATCATTTCCTTCATCATCACTTTGGAAATCAGGTCCATGTGGCTCAGTCCATCCAACAGACCATTCAGGTCCATCACCAGCAACAACATCTACAGATTCAGAGCCAGACGAACCAAAGCTCTCAAGTTCAAGCTCTTTCCTCTTATTTACTCGAGCTATCTTTGTAGGAAACTTAAGAGCTTCAGTTTCTTTCTCTTTTCTACTTCCTAATAACCACCATGGCCAACTTGGGATCGGTCTCTTCATCATTTCAAGAACCGGATTGATACTTTTTTCAGAAATTCCACCATAAAATCTGGTCAAAGATCACAGCAACCAACACACAATTGAAAACCCTTTTGCTTGCAATAAATCAACCTCTAATGACTCAGAAGAAATCAATGAACGGTTTAAAGAATAAAAAAAAAACAAAATCTAAAAAGGACAAAACTTTCACAGGAAAAAGATGAAATTTTCTTAACTCTTAGCTCAAGATCTAAGCTTCACCATTGAAACACAAATAATGTTTCACCAGAATTTGAAAATGAAATCAACTAGAATTTGAAGAAATTTTAAAACCCCCAAAAAAACGGTGAAAATTATCAAAAGGATCAGAGAAGAGGAACCCTAAAAACCCAAATTATCGATCATCTCCTTCCATTATTATCCCTCCGACCAAATTCGTCGTCCCTTGTACTCAACAGCTAGTCGTCTTCTTCTGCAATTTATAAATCGATTTCTCCAATCTTTTGGATTAAGTTTTGATCCAACGGCCACAAATTCACGATCGGTCTCTCCAATCATTAAACTAAAATAATTATGATTGATTGATGGAGTTTCTCAAATATTAAAACATTTTTGTTATATAAATTTAAGATACGAAAAGAAGGAGAAGAGTTCTTATTTACCGTTGATTCTTTGACAAGTGGCTTCTTACAACCGTACAAAAATTGATGATGATGATGTGTTCTATTTTATCCAATCGTTTTGCGTGTGTATGAGGCTCAAGTTATGTACACGTGGCGTACTCATCTGCCTTTGGTTCTTCTGACTTTAGCTCGTGGAGATTACTAGGGAAATCTTATGATTTAGAGATAAGAAAGACTTTATAATTTAATTATAGCCTATACGGAGATAATACTTTCATGAATGTTCTAGAAATAGTGTTGGTTAATTTTTGTTTTGTTTAGTCGTTATTGATAATATCCTTCTTTAACAAAAAGATTGATTTTGAGTTGACCACACAATTTGATTTGGCTTTTGCTTCATCGTAATAACGTGGGAATTAGTCTTATCAAACTGAATCTAGTTTAACTTGTCCGGGGAATCTATTATCTATATTATCAACTTATAAGATTCGGAATAAAGCATGTTTTGTTGTTGTTGACTTTGATGGATTGTGTGAATAGTTTAATACAACAAAACACAAAATTAAGATGTTTATAATTCGTTGACAAAAACTCATATATTCATATCATAGGATTTGTGAAGAGATTTAAATTATATGTTTACTTGGTCGTTACGAATGATAAAAGTATTGTCCAACTTATCGGCGTGTGTGGATAAGTATTAAGTATTACAATCGTCGTATACCTTATTGTTATAGTTTTTACCTGTTTTAGATAATAACATGATTCGATTTTGTATAAAACGTTACACTAAATGAACCCAAAAAAAAAACCAAAAAAGAACTTGCAAACAAAAATAGGTTTTGTTTTAGTAGGACATATTCTCTCAATACATAACGTTGACGTATGTATATAAGAATAAAATACATGTGCACGTAAACGTAACAATCCTTCACAAGTTTATTAATAATAACGTGGAAGTTGCAGTAACATCATCTTACACACGAATTTTTCTCAATGACGTAGTTACTAGTACCCATAATAAAATCAATATAAAAAAATAAAATCAATTCCGATACAATTCTTTTAGGCACCATATGGTAAAAAAATAAAAAAAAAGGGGACTAAATAGAAATGGGCCAGGATTTGCAAAAAGGCCCATAAAGTTGAACGGAAGTTAATTAACGGCGTTAACTTCGATCTCCGTTTGCGACATTTAAAATTTAAAATCTTTTGCCCTTTCTTCTCCAACGGCTCCTTACGATTGTCTCAGTTCTTCTCTCCTCCAGATTTCTCGCATTCTCTAATCCTGAAGAATTTTAACAGATCGATTGATTTCTTAATGAAATTTATGGTTTGAAGATTCAGTGTTCACGAATCAGGTACTTGATTTTTGTAGATTGATCCGCTGATTTTGAGTGTTTATCAATTAGGGTTTTGATTTCTCTTGTGCAGGTTTGAGATTTAATATAAAATCGTTCTTTTTAGGTTCTAAGAATTTTGAAAAGATTTTGTCTTATTTCTTGCTTTATTACTTTCTCTAGATCTGTTGAAGTATCGTGATTGTTTGAAAAAAAATGGAGAAGGTTTATGAAGAGCTTGATGAAGTGAAAGCTGTGAATGAGAAGCTTAGGATTGACTATAGAAACAAAACGGAGCTTCTTGAGAATCTAAAAAAGGTTCAGAACGAACAATTAATAGAGATTCGAGAGGCGAGACTGGTTAACGAGAAGCATGGTTTTGAGATTGAGGAGAAATCTAGAGAAATTGCCGAGTTGAAGCGAGCGAACGAGGAACTACAACGTTGTTTGAGAGAGAAGGATTCTGTTGTCAAGCGTGTGAATGATGTGAATGATAAGCTTAGAGCTAACGGGGAAGATAAGTACCGGGAATTTGAAGAGGAGAAACGAAATATGATGTCTGGTTTGGATGAAGCTAGTGAGAAGAACATTGATCTTGAGCAGAAAAATAATGTCTATAGAGCTGAGATTGAGGGGCTCAAAGGGCTTTTAGCTGTAGCGGAGACGAAAAGGATTGAAGCTGAGAAAACTGTTAAAGGTATGAAGGAAATGAGAGGAAGAGATGATGTAGTGGTTAAGATGGAGGAGGAGAAGAGTCAAGTAGAAGAGAAGCTGAAATGGAAGAAGGAGCAGTTTAAGCATCTTGAGGAAGCATATGAGAAGCTTAAGAATCTGTTTAAGGATAGCAAGAAAGAGTGGGAGGAAGAAAAATCAAAGCTTTTAGATGAAATCTACTCTCTTCAGACCAAGCTGGATTCAGTAACTAGAATCTCAGAGGATCTTCAGAAGAAGTTGCAGATGTGTAACGGTGCGTTGACACAGGAAGAGACCAGAAGAAAACATCTTGAAATCCAAGTTTCTGAATTCAAAGCCAAATACGAAGATGCTTTTGCAGAGTGCCAAGACGCAAGAACACAGCTTGATGATTTGGCTGGTAAAAGAGATTGGGAAGTTGCAGAGTTGAGACAGACCTTGAGCATGAAAGATGCATATTTTAAGGAGATGAAGTATGAGAATGGAAAACTAGAACAAGAAAACCGCGAGTTGCTGGGTTCGTTGAAAGAACTCCAGGAAGCTACAATTCAGGGATCAGGAAACTCTGCACTATCAAAGCTGAAAAACAAGTTTCGGAACTTGGAAAACATACACAAGAACTGTTCAGCTAATTTAAGAAGTAAAGAAGCTGAATGGAGCTCTCAAGTGGAGAAGATGGTAGAAGAGATTAATGATTATAAGTTGCAGTTGCAAAGCAAGGAGGCAGCCTTGAAAGAGGTTGAGTTGGAACTTGAAAATTGTCGCTCTTCTACAGCTAAAATGAGACTACAGTATGAAGAGATCTCGATTATGTTTTTAGTGCTAAGTAGAACGGTCTCCGAGGCTCAGTCAAGGCTTGCGAATGCTAAGGATAAGCAAATCAAGGATGAAAAAAGAGAAGGAAATTGCTATTCTCTATTGATGGAGCAGCTAGATCAAAAGAATGCTGCACTGGCCAAGGCGCAGATGGAGATTAAAGAAGAGCGCGAAAGCGTTGCGTGTTTGCTGAAAAGAATAGAAATGCTGGATCTTTTCGAAAACCAGAATATTCAGATGCAGAAAGAGGTAGAGAGGTTCAAAGAAATGGTTGAGGAATCATCTAGATTCCAAACTCAGATGCAAGAAAAAATGAAAGAAGCTGAAAATGATTATGAAGAGAAACTTCTTCAAGTCTGTGATGCATTGGACAACACAAACATAGACCTCGTTGCAGAACGCGAGAAGGTGGTGTCTTTAACAAGGCAGATTGAGTCACTTGGTACTGTCAAAGAGAAGAATTTAGTGATGGAAAAAGAAACTCAGGAGTATAAGGAGATGCTGGAGGAATCAGAAAAGTGTCGGGTGCTTTTAGAGGAGCAGATTTCGCAGCTTGAAAGTGATTCCAACGAGAATATTAGAGAGCTCTGTAGCAAGGTGGACATTGCATATGCCAAGTTGGCAGAAGAGGTTGAGAAGACTGCCTCATTGGTTAGAAAAAGTGAGTCTATTGATCTAAACGAAGAGCATAGGCAACGGGAGCTTGATCATTACAAGGAAATGCTTGAGGAGTCTACCAAAACTCAACTTCTCTTGCAAGAGAAAGTTGTAGATGTGGAAAACGACTCGAAGAGGAAACTTGCTGACGTTTCTGAGGCTCTAGAGATAGCAAATTCTGAATTATCTGATAAAACCTCTGAAGTGTTCCAGATTGAATTCCAATTGTGGGTCTGGAAATCTATTGCTAAAAGGCTAAAAGCTGAACTCGAGCAAAACCAGAACCTGCGGAAAAGAGTAGAAGCTTCTCTTCTTGAACAGGTTGGAGTTGGAGAAGCCATTAAGCAAGAGAAGAATGAGTTGGTGCATAAGCTAAAGGTTATCAGCCATGCAAGATCGTCTGATTCAGAGAAGAAAGAATCCCTTATGAGGGATAAGGACGAGATGTTGGAAAGTCTACAGAGAGAGGTAGAGTTGTTGGAACAAGACTCACTTAGAAGGGAGCTTGAGGATGTCGTTCTTGCGCATATGATTGGTGAAAGGGAATTGCAGAACGAGAGAGAGATTTGTGCTTTACAACAGAAAGACCAGGACTTATGTGAAGTGAAGCATGAATTGGAGGGTTCATTAAAGTCTGTATCTTTGCTGCTGCAGCAGAAGCAAAACGAGGTTAACATGCTTCGCAAAACATGGGAGAAACTCACTGCTAGGCAAATTCTTACTGCGGTGGAAACAGAATCGAAAAAGATGATGATCATAGAGCTTGAAGGGGAAATCTCTAGTCTCAGCCAGAAACTGGAAACGTCGAATGAATCTGTTTCTTGTTTCAGACAAGAAGCAACAAAGTCAAGAGCCGAATTGGAAACTAAGCAGACAGAGTTGAAAGAAGTAACCACACAAATGCAGGAAAAGCTAAGAACTTCAGAAGCAGAGAAGACAGAGTTAGTTAAGGAAGTCGCGAGTTTGTCAACAGAAAAACGAAATCTTTTGAGTTTTATCAGCGAAATGGAGGATGGAATGTTGAAGCTGTATGATGGAGACACGAAGCTGATGAAAACTTTGGAGAGAGTTACACAATGTTGTGATGGATTTGGTAAAGAGAACAATAATGGTGAAACTATTGGTTCTCCAAGATTGGCAATGAAGCATGAAGAAGATGTTGTAACTGAAGACAGGTCACCATTTAGACCACTTAACCATTAGTTTGATTAATTCCACATAAGAGAGAGTGAGAGAGAGTGAGAGAGAGAGAGAGAGGATATTTTTTTTTTCTCTTTGAAAACTTTGTTTGTACTTTGTAGTGTTGATGTATCTTGAAGCTTTTTCTAGAACAGAGGTTTTGCTCATGTAATAAACAAACTTGTTAGGTTTTGCTTGCTAATTTTAATTATTTTCACAAATCCAAAACAACATAAATTAAAACTCATGAAAGATGAATTAAACGCCAAAACAATTTATTAACCCAAAACCAATATGTGTCGAATTGAATTAACATGGTCATTTTAGTGAAATATTACTAGTTCATGTTTGGGGTTTAGTAGACTTTTCAATGAACCTGGATTGTTCTTTCTTGGATTTTTGTTTTATTTTAAAAATAAGTTATAAAATATTTTGAATATGATTAGAAAATCAACAATTTTAAAATAATAACTTATTTAGAACAATTTTAACCAAATTTATGTATATATTTATAGTAAATGTGGGCAATTTTCTATTTTAGTTAGTTGTAAATGTTGACTAGCAATGTATAGAAAGATACGTAAAGAAATACAATGATTATAGTTAACGGTGTTCCATCAAATTAAACGGTAAATCATCATTATAAAATATAATTACCGTTTAACTTTGTATTGAAAATACATAGTAATAATCTTTAAAAGAATCTAAATGGTAACTAATATCTACAAAAATAGTTAGTCATGCAACATATAAAATCTAAATTCTTATATATATTTTTTAAAAGATATAAGAATTATATTCAATGCTGCCTGAAATAAACGGTACAATTAAAAAAAATTATATAGAAAGAAAAACATTCAGTGAATCTAATCCCAAACAAATGGATAATACAATAATCATAGTTGTAAGACTAGATTCTTTACATTAATCATATTAAAAACAAAACTTAATATCAAACCATAATATGACACTGAAGTTGCATATCATCATAAAACCATCATTTCTCATCTAAAAGACCAAAACACCTCCTCCACTCCGGTTTCACCGTTCGTTGTCATGTCGACCAGAGAAGGTGCTTCGCAGAACCGCACAGCACCCGACTTAAAACCGATCGAAACGTGCCGTAAACTCCTCAAATCACGTGAGTTTCTCAGCGTTCGGTATATCATTCAAGTGAATCAGCTGCTAAAAAGTAAACGGCATGATGATGATGATCAGTTTGAGCAAGTGGAAGCCATCTGCGACCTTCTCATCGCCGCAGAAAACCGGCTTCCAAACGGTTTAAAGGATTATTACGGCATGATTCGGGCGAACCGATTCGGACCAGTTTTATTGGAGGACTTCGAGAAATTGACGAAACTTCTTGATAAGAAGCATAACTATTTCCCATTTAGCCAAGAAGCTGCTGATAAAGCCTCGCTAGCTTGGTCTCTGCTGTCTAAGCCACCCATCAAAGCCCATTACGATCTTGCTATCTCCGCATTTTTCGGAGAGTGTAGCAAAGTAAAACGAAAGATCTTTATCCCCAAGAAACAAATTGAGGTAGTGGTTATTTCCGATGACGACGACGAGGAGGAGTACGGCCATAAGATTATTTCAATGGCTCGAACTGCGAGAGGGTGTCGTAGTTAATGGAAAGAGAGTGAAAATGATACCATTGAAGAAGAAGAAGAAAACTTAAGGACAACGTTTAAGTCCTGTCCTGCCTTAAGATTGTTATCCTAAATTTACTTTTCAATAATTAAACTCTTGAGGTTGTAATATTTCACTTTTCTTGATATCGTTTGTTTTCGTTTTCAGATTTTCATGTCTGAAAATCTCTCTCAATCGTTATTATTATTATGATTATCTCCTCTTTGGTTATTAGTTATGACAAAATATTCTCGTGCTTATTGCTCATTAATCACCCATTTATTATTACCGACCTTTTGGTATCTTCTCCATATCTTTCTTCTTCTTACAATGTTTTTTAGTCTTTATATATATATATATACACAACAAATTTAACATTCCCTCCAATGTCCTACTGTCTCCTTCTCTGTGTGTTACCATGGTTTTACTTCACCATGTAAGTCTCTCTCATTATCAAAATTCATCTTCTCTGTTTTCTTCCTCCTCTGAATCAATCCTTTGTTTATTTCTTGTGTTGTGTGTGATGCAGTTAGAGCAAGGGATGCGTCCGATTTCACGATGTTACAATCCAACCGCGTATTCGACAACAATGGGAAGAAGTTTCTTCGCAGGTGCAGCCACAAGCAGCAAGCTATTCTCCAGAGGTTTCTCAGTCACAAAGCCAAAATCTAAAACCGAATCTAAAGAAGTTGCTGCAAAGAAACATAGTGACGCAGAGAGAAGGAGACGGCTTCGGATTAATTCCCAGTTTGCAACTCTCCGCACCATTCTTCCAAACTTAGTCAAAGTAAGTTTAGCTCTGCATTCAATTACACAAAATGTTTCACCAGAGAAGTAACACTTTTTGTATTATGTTCAATGAAACTAAACAGCAAGATAAAGCATCTGTGCTTGGAGAGACTGTCAGGTACTTCAATGAATTGAAAAAGATGGTTCAAGACATACCAACCACACCATCTTTAGAAGACAACTTGAGATTGGACCACTGTAATAACAACAGAGACTTGGCAAGAGTCGTGTTCAGTTGTAGCGACAGAGAAGGGCTAATGTCGGAGGTTGCAGAGTCAATGAAAGCAGTGAAAGCAAAGGCGGTGAGAGCTGAGATCATGACAGTAGGTGGAAGAACCAAGTGTGCCTTGTTTGTTCAAGGTGTCAATGGGAATGAAGGATTGGTGAAGCTCAAGAAATCGTTGAAACTTGTAGTGAATGGTAAATCATCATCAGAGGCGAAAAACAACAACAATGGAGGATCGTTGTTAATTCAGCAGCAATGAGTATTTTGTTTATATACTTGTACATCTCTGTTTCTCCTAGTCCATTAGAGAAGGTAGATGTAAAGGTATAAAAGCCCATGTGTTATTGAAATTGGGTGGATACTTACAAGAGTCTATATGAATAAAAATGATGCAATTCTTTCTTTGGAGATGGTGTGGATGTTATAACAAAATATGAATCATGTGAAATTTTTTGTCCCATCTTTGTTCTTACCCAATTGTACCTTTTGAGATGAAATCCCATGGTTGCTTCTAGTAGATAGCTTTCTTCTGGGAAACAAAGATTTGGTTTAATAAGTTGAACCAACGAATAACTCTTCAAACATTCCCCACCTACTTCTCATCAAACCTCCTTATAAATAGAGGATTCCAGCACAAGTCTCTTCATCACTCAAACCAACAAGAAGTAGTCAAAGCACAATACAGCAGTAGTAGTAGCACCATGGCTCCTCTCAAGAACTCCTTTGTAACATCTCTGGTCATTGCACTAACATTCACAAGCTTCTTCACCAGCCTATCCGCTCATCGTCACCTTCTCCAATCAACACCAGTGACTCAGCCTCCAGCTTTAACATTCCCACCTCTGCCCAAAACCACTATGCCACCGGTTCCTTCTCTACCAACTCCAGGACAACAAACGTTGCCACAGCCACAACCAACTCTGCCACAGCCCACTGGGTTGCCACCGATGCCGAGCACACAGATACCATCATTGCCCAACCAGGTGCAGCCCACAATCCCTAACATTCCACAGATCAACTTCCCTAGCAACTTTCCCTTCAACTTTCCTTTCAACATTCCTTTCCTTACTCCACCACCTTCAAAGTAAGAGAAGTGAAAGCTAGCTCATTAGCTGTCACAGATCATTATCCTTCTTTCCTGAGACAGCTTTGGATCACACACTCTGCTTTGTGTCAGTTTGTATACACATATATGTATTCTTTTGCTGTTGTTTGGTGTCATCGTCCTCTTTGTTGTTGCTTCCATAAGTCAAGTTCCTTTTGTAATATACATTCTAAAGAGTGATTTCCTTTCCACTGCAACTCAACAGACTGAACCAGTAGGCAATATATATATATATATATATATCATCATCATCAAACGTAAAATAACTTTGAAACAGCTCATATAGAAAGGAAAAAAAAGAAGCTTTATTCTGTAACTGATTACATGAGAATGCTTTTACCCTAAGTTTTGTAAAAGACAAGGTCTCGTCTACAGTTTGATTTGATAGCATCCTCTAATTTATCAACAAGGTCAAACTCAACCTTGAAAGAAACCATTGCAGTACCATCTTTACCAGTATCATAGTCTTCCTTGATGTCTTCAGCGTGACACGATTGCAGCTATGACACATATATATAAATGATCCATGAGCACTCAGGAAAATCTCAAAAAAAAAATATCACAGCCAGAAAGAATCTGTCACCTGATTGTAAAGAACACCTAAAAGATCAAATGTGACCTCAACTCCCATTTGAACCTGGGAGAAGAAACAAACAGGAGTAATGAAGTTGAACAACAAAAGAGACAATAAAGAAAAAGACATTTACTTTGGACTTGACCAGACAAGAAGGAGCAGTTTTCAAGCAATCAGATGTAACACCACCATATGCTCTAACAAGACCTCCAGTTCCAAGTTTGATTCCCCCAAAATACCTATCATCATCATCATCCTATGAGGAGATTGTATTCTCAAAACTTGTAAAGATTCAATATTTAAGTTTCAAGACTGAAGAAAGCTAACCTAATGACAACAACCATAACTCTGTCTAATCCAGAAGAGAGAATAGCAGACTGAATCGGCTTCCCTGCTGTGCCAGATGGCTCACCATCATCGCTACATCGATGGTGATGATCACCGATCTTATAAGCCCAGCAATTGTGAGAAGCGCGAGGATCACGGACCTGAGAGAGGAACATTTGAGCTGATTGCTCGGAGGAGATTGGTCCAGCGATTGCGATGAACTTGCTCTTCTTTATCTCTTTCTCCACGGATACGGTTTCTTTTAGTGTCGTGAATGAACCCGAATTCGAAGCCATCGACCTCTTGCCTGATGCAGCCACTAACACCGGTATTCTGCGGCCGCCGACGGTGGTTACTGCTGCTGCTACCGGTACGCCCACCCACATCTGATTGTTGCCTTTTTGCCGTCTAGCTAGCTATATTATAATCTTCTCAATTTAATTGCTAAACTAGATTAGAAAACATTTGATAGTAACATTTGAAATTAAAATTGATTTTTAGGTTCGGTATACATTGGTATTGAAATTAGAATTGATTTGCGGTTTGGTTTACATTGGTTTAGAGAAGAAAACAAACAAATTTTCACGCGAAATAGAATTTTGGAGACTAGTGAGTAGATTGAAAAAGGCATGATTTGGAAAGGGGTACACCCACAGAATTGCTCTCACGCGCTCAACGCTCACTTTGTGCGAGTGGGTGTGAAATAGAGCCTTCTGATTGGCTTAGAAACTCTA